>Ga0302271_10000844_pt1 | contig 30195 bp, 15 predicted proteins | sample III_Bog_N1_1_FD_198767 | JGI IMG/M metagenome (GOLD analysis project Ga0302271, IMG submission 198767) | Peat permafrost microbial communities from Stordalen Mire near Abisko, Sweden - III_Bog_N1_1 | ecosystem: Environmental > Terrestrial > Soil > Wetlands > Peat | place: Sweden: Abisko... | reverse complement strand
TTGATTTGATTCTCATTTATTACAGATGGAAGAAAATTGAAGAGAAAAATATCGTTTTGTTCTAAGAAAAAATAATGGCTCTCAAAATCTCAAATAAAGATATCACAATCGAAATCCGCTGATCTTTATCTTTCTTTATTTTTTTCTAATTCTTTATCTTAGTCTTTTATATTCTATTCTCTTATTCTCATATCTATTGTTCCAAGATTATAATTCACTAAAATTTAGATAATAAATAACCAATTGTACACATGCACTTTACAAAATATTTTCCTTATCATTATTATTTTAACACTTCAATTCGTTTTTTTAGTATCTTCCTCATGATCTCATCTTGTTAATTTTATCAATGTCAGCATGCTTTGAGAGAAGCTTTTATGCTAAACTCGATAATGCTACATCTTCCTCTTCCTCGTCATCATCATCTTCATCATCTTATTTCTCAATATCTTCATTATCCTTATCATCTTCATCATGTTTTTCTCCTTCCTCTTTATCCTCTCCATCCCCTTGATGTCTTTCCTTTACTTACTCTTCAACTTCCATTTTCTAGCAGATTATGTCTTCATTTCTCTCACTACGATTCTCCTTATCCTTGCTACTTTCTCCTCCATCATTTTCCCCTTCTAACCCTGCAAAATCCTCTTCTAAATCATCTTCATATCTCGATGGACATGAATCATCACTTAATGCTAGCTATCCATCATTAAAATCCTACATAATCTCAGCTTATGCTTCAGTCCATCCAGAACCACAACTAATCGAACCTGATCTCTTCAGATAATTCCTTTCTTTTTTGATCATAAATGCTTATCCTTCTAACTAAAAATCTGTTTTCTAGCAGAGTCTTTATACTTATTCAAGATCAGCTTTCAAACTGCTAAACACCACATCATTTCGATAAGCACATTAGCTCAACTCAGACAAAAACTCACTCAATTAATTTTACGCAATTTCAAATCTATCCAGACTTGCATGGACTCTAGCAGAGGCTATTACTTCACCACCTTTTGCTCTCAGATGGTTCACTACTATCTCACTCATCTCAGCTTCAGTTACAGCCTACTAAAGATCAGCTACAACTCGAAGTACATAATTATTTACATTCGTTGAATTCTACGAGATAATCCTTCCTTCTAACACAGCCATATTTCCTAAACTACTACTACTACAACTCTAACTTCCATTAATCTCTTTCCTAACTAATTCGCATACATATTACTTCAAATCTCCTTCTATTAAATGAGGCTAAACAACTTCATAACTTTCTTTTTCTTATTCTAATTTCTACTACTTCCATACACCGTCAGCACCAAAAGCCTTAGCTATTCTGAAATCTTGCAGATTAAACGAAATCGTTATGTTGTCAGCTACTGCATTCAGCAATGCACCGAGAGCGAGAATGAAATACTTCGATATTAATTTCAATTCAGTGACATAGAAGAAATTCCCATTTTTCAAAGCACTTATCCCACCGAGTTCTCTAGGATCATGGTCACTTCCATAACCAAAAGTATTCAGCTCAAATTGCTCTCCCTTTTTGGAAGTAAATCAACATACAAATTAGACAAAAAGCCAAGAAAACATAAATCTAATTAATTTTCTCAAAAATAAATGCCAACTTACTTGATACTACTGCATGGTATTCCTAACTCTCTCTACAACACCTGGTTTATCGTCTTTCCCATCACTCAACAGAAACACCGTTGTCACAGGGTTTCGATACTACCTTGTACTCAGCAATTTCAAACAATCCTCCATTCCATCTGCAATATTCGTTGAACTCGCCGGCTAGATTTTCTTAATAATCTCCTTGAATTTGACTTTGTTTTCGACTGAATTTCTAAGGAATCCACATCGAATCTTCGCATGCATTGAGAATGTTATTATCGCTAGTCTATCATGCTATGTCAATACCTTCAGGAGATATCGTAGACTCTTCCTAACAAGTTTCATTTTGTTCTCACTGCTCATACTTCCACTATTGTCGACTATGCATACTAAATCAATAGGTGTCCTTATGAGTTTCTTCATATTTGAAGATCGATGGGTATCCACAGTGATTAACGCGGGGTATGTCTATGGAATATTGTTGTTATTGCTATGAGATGTAGTTTATGGTAAAACTCCTTAGACATATTTGAAGCTCATTTTTATATCTCGATTGATACTTTCTGCTGTTGGCAAGGAAGATATCTATGTTCCTTGTGCGTTGAACTGCTAGCTGAACTATGTAGAAGATGCTTGTGAAGTTCCTGAGTTTGACTATTATTCTGCTTGGATATCCAGTGGATTAGAAGTTGGATCTTCTTCGCTGAGAATCTTTTCCCATAAGGCTTCTTTGTCGTGTTTCTTCAATTAGAACTGGATGACATCAAGCACTTCGATGCCATCTCCGACTTGTTTCCAAGTACCTGTTGTGGGATTATTGCATTCTTCGACTTCCATGTTTGCTTTGGTTTGATATAATTGTTATGGATGATTCTAAATATATCTTATGAATTAATATATTAAATGTTGAATATTTTGTCTATCTATTTCTCTCTCTTTGTTTCTCTTTTATACTTTAATTTAGTGTTTATGATAAGAAGTCGTAATACACTTTAGAATCAAGAAATATTTTTATTCTGGCAGAATCGAAATATTCTTCAATTTCAGGTAATTTATCTCAGATAACGCGCCAAGAACTGTTGGGAATATGCAATTCTAAATATTTCAAAAATAGTAAAAGGAAATCAGATTCAAATATCACATCCATCTACGTCCCCCTTGACTAGAATCATCAACTTATTAGATTCTTTGTTTGTTTTCTCTCAATTAGATGATTCGCAGAATCTTTGCTAAGCCAAAATATGCAATATACGCATTCAACACAATGTACAGATTTTAAACGATTAATGACTTAGGATTGGATAAATTCAAAAGATAAGAAGAATTAAAAAGAAAACCTGGAAATGTTCTAAGGGGCTAATAGTAAATAACTCCATTGAACAGAAGAATAAATCTTCATTGCAATGAGTTATAATTGTTGCTCTCCAAAAAAGGTGTCGGAATGTAGTTCTACATCTCCAAAGAATGCTAATCGCGTTTATCTGTATCAAATTCAAAATCAAAGTGAGAAGGATAAGTTATTTCCAAAGTGCCTTGTACCTTATCCAATATCGATGTGATGATTCAGTGAAAACCAATAAGAGACTACTTCACAAATCAGAATATCCTAGAAATATAACCATCAATTAACTCAATAAAAAACATAATGATCCACAAAAAACTTAAACTAGAATGCAAAAAAACACTTTATTATTATATTTAATTACAGTAACTATGATCCATGAGTCACTCACTGTGGGATCAGATCTGATTTCAAACGCAAAGAGATAGAAGAGTGCTATCCGCACAAAGTAGCAGCAAGCTATGACACCGGAGAATATTTATGTCTTCAAGAAATCAACATTTTGTCCATAATGCAAACACAAACAGTAAACAAAATCAAAACTAAGGAGCAACTGCTTTATGCAGTTATTGAGATAATTTTACCTTATTCTTAACTTTAACAAGTTCTGCCATGTTGCTGTAGTCACTTAGCCCTGTAATCTGCAAAATATTTAACACCAAAAAATGTGAAAAATTGCATCCAACAAATAAACTAAAAAAATAATATTTCACTATCGAGTTGCTTTCCCATCGCTCATCTTATAAGTCTTTTTCTTCTTACCATTTTGCAGACGTTGATCGAGAAGAACAGCAACGCAGACACAGTGATAGTAAGTAACAAAGCGATGATGATCAAGGAATTTGAGAAAAAGGTAGTGTAATCCTATATCACCAGCGCATATACCGCTAAGACTGCAAATAGTCCGTAGAGTATTTTAGTTGAGAAGTTAAATGAAATATGGAAGCATTTCATCCAATCACCTCCGTAGCCTTTGAAATACAATGTACAAAAGAACAAAACGACTTGAGTGTACGCTTCATTCCACACGAAACATGGAAGTGTGTAGACTAGCCTGCGAAATGCAATATCAGCAGATTCAGCTGCTCCTTCGTTCTGCATGATTAGAACAAACAACGACACAGCACGAGCTGTGGAAAGATAAAAAACAAAAAATGTGTTAGTATGATAATTTGAAATCCATGCAAGAACTACTTAAAGAAGAACTTTCAATTGTTTGCCTTCATTTGTAGGTAAATATTGATGTTACCTATGCCACTTTTGAGGTTCCATTGATAGAAGCTGATTTTAAACTGATCAGTCTATTTAATAGCTCCATGTTTCTTCTCGTAGATGAGTTTTTATCGCAAATTGATGAGAACAAGGATGATGAAGATCACGAGCTCACAGCCGAGAAATCTCAAATGCAGAAGAAGGTTCAAACAAAACACAAAATCAAATAAGATATGAAAAGGTTTGAACGTATTGAGGATAAAATTATTGTAAATATGCCATTTTACATCTCCTCATTCATGATCATCAAATCTTTGGGAAAGCGAAGCTGCGTAACTGTTTTCAGGTGGTATAATTTGATGAGTTATCTTGATTCTAACCTACGCTAAAACTTTACTGTAAATCTGCTTCCTCCCTTTTGTGTAAAGCTGATCCTTATTTAGATCTATGTTTCCTTTTTAGTTTATGTGTTAAAGAGTGTTCTTTTCGCTTCAGTAAGCGAGAAATATCTTGAAAAATCGCAACAAAAGCTTGCTTTATTAAAATATACGTAAATATATCTCTCTCCAGGAAAATAAGCTAATCAAACCATCTCACCTTTTGGAATGAAACAGACACACTCTTAAAGTGAGTTTTACTTGATTTCAAAAAATTAAATAGGACACACAAAATATCGAAAAGTATCTAAAATTAGAGTTTGTTTCCTTTTCTTTTTAATCATTTTTTATCAATTCTTTTTTGTTCTTTTTCCATATTTGTCATTGCTAAAGCATCTCTTTGCTTGCCATTCAAATGACCCAATCCTTTCCAATCCCTCTCTATTCTTTCCCTAATTTAAAATTAACATGAATTCCATTTTCTTTACTACAAAACTCACACTATCTCCACACTTCCTTGAAACAACCTTTCTACAAATTTCTCTGCTTGATTCCTTAATACTTCCACTGTTAGCTTATCCTACGCTCTGAATTCAATCTCTAGAATCTAGTGATTCTACTTTCTGAGACTCGTAAGCACTATCCCTAGATACTATCCAAACCATGTTTGAAATAGCATACCTATTTTAAAAGTATCTAAATTCTAAACTTCCATGAATACCTAGTCTATTTATTGCTATTGGCGTATTTAATTATTTTCTAAGTTATTTGTGTCTGCGAAGAGCAATTGCTATGATTTATATTTATCTGATAACCCATCTGAAAGTATTACACTGGATAAGGAAAATAACCTTCTATTTTCCTTACAGAATGTTTTGAATGGCATTTTAATCTTAAGATTCTTGATCTTGTAAGTGTTGTATTAGCAATCATGTCTTTCCCATATTGATTTAAACAAACATGAGCTTGCTTGTATGACGCTGTGAGGAAAGATTAATTATTCTAATCCAATTGTGTATGGAAGTGTCTGCAGTGTGATTTATGAGAAACTAATTGCAAAGGAGATATCTAATGCATTTGCTGATGAGAGTTCCGCAATTTTAAAACAGAAATTGATTTCTCTGCTGTGCATGGGGTTGATTTCTTCGATCATATAGGATTTGGACTCAGTAGGAAACAGCCGCATGCCCTGAGGGTGCATCATTGAAACTGATATTTCATCTATTTAGAAGGTAGATTGTGTTAACAAAGAAGAAAATCTTACGGGTGTTATCAACAAGTAATGAAGAAACAATAACTTTTTGTATTTTATGTACCTATTTTGAGGGATGTCAGATTGAAAATTTATAAATGGATCGAGACTAGCTGCTGGGGAGGATAAGTTGCAGCTGCAGCGTAGACTTACAAGCAATCACTGCTGCCCGAGATCAGTTTCATAGGGTTTTCAAAGCAGTTCAAAGATTGCACAAGACCATTGTTGTTGTCGTTGTCAAAGTTGCAATTATTTTCCGTTAATGATGATCCTCCTGGATTCACATTGATAAGATTATTGCATCCTCCTGTTTCTCGATTATTCCTCTACAACACTTCAAACGCAGCAAATAGTGGATATGCATCATCTTTGTTACTATTACTACTCCTCTCCAATGACTCTTCCCTATCCTCTGGTAATCCAAAATCGCCATCACTATCTTCTCGATTTTGAATATTTTCAGATAATTGTTTCGTTAAATTGATCTACTCTTAAACAAAATCTAAGCAAACACCTTTGATTTTATAGATTTTGAGTAGATGTCCATAATAATCATTATTTAGATTGATCACTTGCTACTTATACTATCCATTCGACAATCTCTATATCTCCAATAAGCATTGCAAGATTTTAATGATCAATGCTAAATAATCTCTCGAAATCTGCTAAGTTATTGTACTTTCCAAGAAAAACCCAGGTAACTTCGGCTAAATCAAAAAGGACTTCATTAAGAATAGACTCTCAAAGAAATTGATTTGCTAGTTCAGTTGTGAACTAAGTTTATATTTCGTTTGAAGTTCCAATATTGCAACTGTTGCTTTGAGTTATGATGCGAATCCAACGGAGGATAAATGCGTTAATCTATCGAGTTAAGTTATCCGCTGTTTCTTTTCAGTTGGACTCATTTCAGAGAATGTCTCATTGAAAAGAAGTATCCAAGCATCGATTGCTTGAAAAGAAAAATATTGAATCAAAGCTGCTTGCTGTGTGTTAGGCGTGGGAAGTTACTACTATTGCTGCGATTACAGAGTTTGCTGGGAAATATCTTTCGATCCAGGAATTGCAGTTGTAGAATTACTTAGATGAATGTATATTAAATCAAGTATTTACTGTAGCACAATGTAGCTAGTAGATCTATCTAGGTTATTCAAAGCTACTATCGCTAATGCAGCAAAGAAGAAGTTAGCTGATTACTACTAATCTCGCTGAGACATTGATTTGTCTTTAACCACAGCATTCACGAAATTAGCTAAAAAATCATCTTTTTTAGATTCGCTTAGATTCTTGTATGCCTTGATTATGCAATTTGCACTCATTACGCATAATAGCCCACACTGATAGTCAGTTGGATGTTCACTGTAGATGGAGTATGATATTGCCTCCGCTGCGATTTGAAGACTATTCGAGATACTCCCCGTGTGCAGACATAAATTGCCAATATTCAAGTAGCAGAATACAATAGAATCATTGGAGTTATGATCTTTCTTAACAAAATTAACTTAAATTTGATTCCAAATCTTCTGAATCAGTTGTATCCTCTTGTGCGGTTGGAATACGAATAGGCCCGTGTAGTTTTAAGATATTTGAATCATTCTGAGAGCTAGTTTGAGGGAGAATACAACTGTTTCAGATTCTTAAAAACCTTTGAGAATTGTATCTGATAAGACATGCTATTCTAAGACGATTTGGAATGTATGTCGAAGAGAATCCATAGAGAAACCATCATTTGAAAGTGGATTGACGGGTATTGCTGAGTTTATTGATTCATTAAAGGAGTATTCTCCCATAATTCTAGTCGCTGAAAAGTTCGTTAGATTTGCAGGTAATCCCATTGTAGTGCCATACAGTTCCTCAGATAAATCTATACAAACTGCCATGACACTCACAAAGCCATGAAGAAACTCGCATCGCAATCGCCATTCGAAGGATAGTATTTTGTTTAGTAATTCTTCAAAGCGAGGAATTATGTAATTCAAGAGTTTCATTACAAGTAATTTTAGATTGCTTCTAACTGACCCAAGTCCACCGAACCATAGCTGTGCTGTGCTCACAGTTGAATCGCTGGAGGAATAACAACTAAAGATATCGCAAATCACCTAAACTTGGCAAAGAAACGATATGAATTAGAATAGCATCATGCAAAATAGAAGGATTTTGGAATATTGGAAAAATTAGATATGTTCTTGTTGGTTGAAAATACGCTTAGGGAGTTGCTTGCGATGTCTCTATTCGGCTGGAAGATGAGCTCAATGATATTCAAGTACAATGCAACAATATCCTCACCACAGTCTTCTTCAGATGAGAATCGCTTGAGATACATTTTGAAGAGAAAATCATGCAAAATGGAGAGTCTTTCACAGTGAAATGACTGGATTTTAAGATTCTCAATGAAGATCTTTAAACTTGAGCGGAACACAATAATCGCTGATTCTTGAGGTAGCTAGCACATGAGCTTCATAGCATCTAACTGCTGGTCATCGTCTTTACTTGCTAAGTCAGCTTAGATGCTTGATAGAAGACTAGAAATATCTCCTCGTCCTTCGGTTGTTCTAATCAGTGAATATGAGAGCAGCTTAACGATTCTATGGCTGGGGTTGTTGAAGCACTCAAATGTTTTCGCTGGGGGATTTAGAGGATCATCACCGGAACATGTAGAATACAGTAATGACTTAGTGTTGTTAAGGAATTTCTTGAGATCATTCTCAGTGAATAGTCCAGTTTCCATTATTTTTAGTAGAGTCTTTAAAAAGATTGAAAAGGAATAGGATTATTATGAATCGATTTTGATTTGGAATATTGATTGTTTATTCTGTTTGCTTTTTTTGAAAGTACGATAAAGTTAATTCGGATATCTTGGAAGATATGCACAGGATAATATTATGAATCAAAAATAAAGGGAGGGAGATTGGATTGATAAGAAAGGATGGAGGATTTATGTATTTGTGTGCTTATTTTTTGTTATTACTTTGACTGGACTCTTTACTTGTCTAACAAAAGACTGAGAGCTTAAAACTAGATTGATGGCTGCATAAATTAGTGGATTTTAGAACAAAATTAGAAGTGAGAGAGGAAGCAAAAAATGCAGTTGTTTTTTCATAAAATACAGCTTATATGAAAAACAAATCTTCTTTTGTTAATTTGATTAACTCTCTTTTCTCATCTGCCCAATGGGCAAACTAAAATAAGTGATAATCCATGGTTTTGTTGGAACAAATTTTTGACTTATTCATAAATGGGGAAAAAATATATAAAATATGAAAGAAGAAGAGAAGAAAATAACGGAGAGATAAATGTTGATTGAGAATGCTCTCTCGATTAATGCATCTCTTTCTATGTGTCTCTGTATGACAACTGATATGAGAATGAAGATAGGATATTTGTGTGATTTAGCTTAGCAATTATGTTTTGCTACAATTCAATTCAAGTAAATCTCCATGTTTTTTCATTTGCGTTTGGTGAATTAGTATTACTAAACTGAGTTGAAATTGAGTCCTGCTTTATGCTTATCGAGTTATGATTTCATTTGATTAATAGCTCCAAATGGTGGAAGCATCTTCACCTCCATACTGCTTCGATTGTTATTAAAAATGTCCATAATACTAGAAATACAAACAAAACAATAGAATTCATCACAAAAATAAGCTTATACAGTTAATTATCTTCTGCTTTTTTTGTTTCTCGCCCAAAATCTTACTTCGCTGAATCATAATCTGGTTGTCCTTGTTCTTCCCCGAATGCATGTGATTTCGATAGAGAGATATCTTCTGAGAACCTCCAGGATCGATCATTTTACGATTAATCTTGCAGTGCTTCTATTACACCAGTCCCCGCTGTTCTTGTGTCGTAGTCATTCAGTAATTGTGCTCTTTCTTCTCGCACTGTATCGACAGAGCTAAACCCAACGGAGAAGATATTCCGAAGAACTCCTTTATCACTTACCACTCGTCTTTGAGAATCCAACTGTTTTTGAGAAGCAAACAAAAAGGAGGATAAAAAACATATCTTATTAGAATCCACTCTCAATTCACTGAATCACTTAGCCACCCACAGCTTTCACATTAATTTCCCTCTTTTTTCTATTTCTTTGTCGTTTTACTTTGAAGAAATTCTATGAGTCTCTTTGCAATGTAACTTTTTCTCCTTTTGCACCTCTGATATCTATTTCCGGACTGGAGTAACCCGATGCATCAATAACAACATAGCTCTACTGTATTAGTTCCTTGATTTTCTCTTCTTCGGTTGTTTAATAAACCTGCACTCTCTTCTCAATTCCGTGCTTTATCTAAAACAATCAAATCACAACAACAAATTAAACTCCTCATACAATCTTCTTCTAACAAAATAAATCAACAAAATCAATACATCTTTGTAGAGCTACTTCGCTCCTGCTTTGAGTCCTAGAGCAGAATAGACATAATTATCTTCATCTAGTTCTTCTTTCGTGCAATCCAGCGAGATTGGACTGCGATGGAGTATCACAATCTCCCCTTCAGCGATATTTATCAGATTAGTATCGGAGTATTTCCAGACGTACATGTGCGGCTTAATCGATCCCAAGCACAAGCATTCCGTTTACTAAGCAGCTTAGCTCCTCGGTGAGTTCGTTACATCAGCTTATGAAAAACTTGCTCGATTATCAATACCACTTTATCGAGTAATAATAGTATTAGGGATGGTAGTTGAATTAGCTGAGCTTCGATTACTTATGATATTGTTGTTGTTATTGCTATTGTACGTGTAGTTATTTGAATTATTATTCATCTTATTGCTGATGTAGCTGCTGTTTTGAGTTGTAGCACTGTTGTAAGTAAAATCATTAATGTTACTAAACTGGGAAGATTATCTGTTCGCATCATTCGATTAAAGCTAAAATGGTTCTTCAGATCCTATTGAGAACCTACTTCTTTGATGATTTCCTGGAATGTTTGGTTGCTGCAGCACAGAGATTCCAATTTAACTTAGTCCATGACGCTTTTGTAAGTACGATCCATTCAATGAAGGAGCAGCTGCGACTGTTAACTTCGATAATCGACTGCTGGAATCGATTGAGCGGCGATGTAACGATTGCTAGCTGACATTGCTGCTGTTTCGTGGGGAGCCATTAGAATTATTGCTATTGATTTATATCGAAATGCTACTGTCGTTGACCATGACAGATGCTCGTTTTCTGTTTTGCAACATCTAGCATCTGCTACAAGCTCCATTGCCTGAAATCAAACAAGCACAATCACCCAAACACATCCTTTTAATATTACAACTCTCTCTCTCTCTTATTATCTCTCTTTTGTTACCTTCTAAATTTCTCTTCTACAAGAATGGGCTGAGTACATCAGCATCATTGAATTTGCTGGAGTACTTTCCATTAAGCATTGAGCTCTCACCTTACCCATATATTTTAGGTCCTTTGAGCAGCAACACAGCACATACAAATGCACTATGCGATCCGCCGATAATCAAAATAGTTTTCTTCTTCTTTTCCATGATTAATTACTTCCGCACTCTTTACATGATCGTGAGTGCTTTTGTGAATCCTCTATCTGAGAGGAATGCATCACTTGTCAAACGCAAATCCTTATGAATATCTTAGCAGTATCCAAGTCTGGATTTAGTGAAATTAGCCATTTATGCGGAACCAATTGACAAAAGAAGCACACGGCATTTTATGGTTTTGTAGTAATCGAGCACAGCTGGTTTGACAGAATTACCCGTTGATGGAACTTGCAAATCAGTGTGCAGATAGAGTTGCTCATAAGGTCCATTAGGGTCGTTGATTTTAATGCTTAGATTTAAGTATCCGTCGTTCTACATGCTAATGTTCTGCACCTGTTTTTAAATATGTTTTTTGGTTTTTCGAAAACAAATTGGTATTTTCTTACTTCATGGTAAGGTCTGAAGATGAGCTAACCTTTTAGACTCTTAATAAGTCTCAACAGAGTGTTTCCAATGATCCTCAGGTAGAATCCATACGCGGAGAGAGGTGGATTAGTCAGCCCATAGTTTTTGAGCTATGTGTAAATATTCGTCATCATAATTTCCTTGAATCCTACTAAGATGTTTTTCGACATGAACGCATCGAACAAAGCCATATCGATGTATTTCTATCCATTTTAATCGAGGAATATGCATGAACTAAAGGCGTCCTTGTTTAGGGGAAGAATTATGAAAAGTTAGAAAAGGTATTAGAAAAAAATCAAAAATATTTTAAGGAACATTTTTTGTTTGATTGCTCTGTAGCTTGTTGATATATGAATGTGTTATTAATAAACTTAAGAGATACTTACTTTATTAGCAGAGTAAGGCTGTTTAAGGAGAAGACGCAACAAATCTAGCCCCATTGAATACCCTATCACCACTATTTCGCATATGAAAGATAAACAAATGTTACAAATCGCAATTCACAATCATTATCAAAATGATAAATTGTTATGAAATGTTTATTCATTGGAACTTACAATACTGCTCGAGATGACCACTTCCAAAATACCGACCTGATTCAAGGATAGTTACACCTTTCCCTTTCAGCACTGATAATAACCTTCAAAAACAACAATAAGTGTTCCAAAACTACAACTTTTAAAGATAATTCCACTTCCAACTTTTTTCTTTCTTTGCCCAATCAATCTTAACCCAGGTTCATAATTCCCCTTTTCAAAATCTCTTATCTCCTTCTCTATCTTTTGCTACCTTCCTTATCTGACGAGATCTAAGAAAAACATCAATGCAGATGGTCCTCCTCCAATTACAACTAAATCACTGACTAGCTGATCTTCTGAAGACATTTTATGCTTTTTTTCCTTTCAATTTCTTCTTCGTTTTGTGTGATTAACCTTGATGTCTTCTGTGATTCTGAATTATTGCGGTTTCCTGTAGATGCCTTCTTAATGCAACAAGCTTGATATTAATTGTTTTTAATTAATTAATTAGTTGCAAAAACCAAAACGTAATTAATTCACAATAATTTATTAATGGTTTTTCCTTTTTCTATGCTTTGAGTTAAAATGATGCTATTATCTATTTCTCTTTGAGATGATAAGGGTTTGATCTGTAATAAGCTATTTCTAATTGAGAGGATTCATATTAAAAGGTAAAATTAATGAGTTTTCTAATGATGACTATGATGATAAAATACTCCTTGTTTTCATGAACAACTTTAACAAACTTCTATTAACAAAGAAATCTCTTCTTTTGGCATTAGTTGAACATTGTGATGTCGAAAAAGCATGCATTTCTTTGATTTTAATGTCCTTTGAGATAAAATCTATGTGCTAAGGAATAAACAACAGAGGAGTATCGTTCGTCTAAAGTACTATGAGACATGATGTTTCTAGAAGTAAAAAACCAACAAATTATTTAATTAGCCTGCTAGTATTAGCTCTTTTACTTCTCATGAAACCAAAATATGTTTATGGGTTCTTTCGTTTTCTCTCTCAAAGATTACAGAAATTCAAGAGTAATTATCTTAATTCTAGAATCCGTTGATTTAGATTCTGATTTGGGTGGATCAATAAGTTATCTCGCAGCGAATCTTAGTCTCCCTCTAAAGTAAATCTTTTCGTTGATGGATTGTTAAAAAATCAACTGTGATAGCTCAAAAATAAATCAAATAGATTTTTATATGACTGTAATATGAGTGATAAGATAGATAAAGAAACAATTCACTTTCTCATGTTTACATTCATTCAAATATTTCCTCACTTTCTCAATTGGTTTTAAAGATTTTTCATTGTTTCCTTGAATCTTCAGGTATTTGATGTATTTTTTTTGGGTATTTTTCTATCAATTTGAAGCAAATGAGATATTATTATTATTATTATTTTAGTTTTTTTTGTTGATGAGATACTAAGTTAGAGGTACAATATTATTGTTTTTGATTACCATAGGGATAAGCTTTTAATGAATATTCTTGTATTTTTTTCTATTTATCTCAATAATAAAATAAACAAACGAATTTATAAATCTTTCATAATCTTCTCAGATTAATTCTTCTTTGAAATTTTCTGAAATTGTGGTTTCCTTTTGAAAGCACTTTACACTAACTACTTTTTATTTGCTTGATTGCATCATTTTTGTTATTTTTTTGATTCTCCTGTTTTTTCCCATGAAAAGCAGTAAATATTTATCAAGATTGTTCTAATCCCCCCCTCCCCCTCCCAATTTTGCTTGATTTCTCAAGATACCACAACAATAATAAACTGCTAGATCAAATCTAGAAAAAAGTGTAATATTATTAATATTATTTGAAATAATCAAATCATCAAAATCATCGATTCAAGTGTATGTGTGTTGTGTCTGGTGAACATTTGAATTTCATCTGAAAACAATTAAAGATTTAAATTCTTGAGTTGAATTCTTCCTATCTCTTTTTATCAACTTAACTACAGCTGTAATTCACTTTTTTAACTTGCAAATTTCCAATAACTCTGCAAGAGTAAACTCTTTAGTAAACCATCTTTAACTTTTCCCCGTCAAATCAAAGATTAATCCATACCTTGGCGATGACTAAGATCGTGAGAACCGCATCTGCCTCTGCCTACAGTAGGGGATTACATTAAATTATTTGAGATAATGAACTCAGTTGAATTGGGAAGAATATTATTGCTCTTAATGAGAGGCTGTTTAAAAAAACAAAATACATTAACAAATCAAATTAATTAATATCAAACAATTCGATCAAAAAAATAATACGAAAAATACTGCTATTCTTCCCTCCTTCCTTTGTATTCTTTCAGTTCATTTACTTTCCCTGTCTTCTTATAAAAGTTATTCTCCTCTTCGTATTGCAGCTGTTGTTGTCATTCAATCATGATTAGTCCTGCAAAATCAGCTAGAACTAATACAACTGGGCAGAAAAAGAAAGAATCCAAATAATTCTTCTTTAATCGAAGAGTTTACAGCATCGCTCGAAAGAAAGAACCATAAGAATCATCTGAACACGGTGCTAACCTCTTGACTCTCAGTAGTGGAAGTTATGCTGAAGAAAAATAACTTAGAACTAGTTAGCTTGTTGGATAAGCTTATCCTCTTGAGCATCTCCACCATTAGAGGAATTCTTCGTTGGATAAGCTCTCCATGGTAGCGCTGCCTGAATAGCAGAGAGTCAACAGCTAGGATTATTATAATTATTACAGTTAAGAAAATGAGAACAATAGTCTAAATGGAATAGGAAGAGTTTCAACAAAGTCAACGTCTGCAGGGCGAATAAGAGCGAGGAGTAATAATACTCGTTAATAAGGTAGCAAAAATAGACGTTAAAGTAGGGAATTTAAGAAAAATAGTACTAGTTTTTAAGAAGAAAAGTATTATTAATCATAAGGCAAAGAAGAAGAAGACGGAGAAGGAGTGGTGAATTAAGAGACTAAATAGCATTTAAAGTAGTCTGCTGGTTTAACTGTTGAGAATAAGAAGGAGAATTAAGATATTGAATATTATTCATCTTCTGTGTTGGCGGGTGGGAGCTTAGTTCACATTTAAAATTTAGATACTAACAATAACAACAGCAGTAGTATTAATTCCACGAATAACGTAAATATGATGAATAGCTCATCCAACTGCTGGATACTTCCCAATACGATTTGTATTTCTGCTGGCAACATTTAATAGACATAAGAGAGTAGCTTTGTAATGCGAACAGAGACATTAGATACTGAATAGAATCTCAAATATAACACGGAGAATAGTTAGATGTAGACAATCATGACAGATGGCAATAATTAATTGGATAATAAGATAGTTGAGGAGGAGGTGAGTTAGAGGTTAGAGAGTTAAAATTAGGTTAACATTATGGCGTAAGATAGAAAGGATTAGAATAATAACAACAACAACATCAGTGCTGAGAATGACAATAATCAGATTTAGTTGAAAGGAGGAGATTTGGAATATTTGAATTAAGTTTAAGATACACAGGAGGAAAAATATCAACAGCCAATGAATAAGAAACGCCATTAAGCGTATGATGTTGAAACTGCAGTGCATCATAAGACTATTACTATTGATTTTAATGATGAAGAAAGAGAGGAGGTACACCTAGATGATGGTGATCATAATCAATAGCAACCTAGCATGGATATTCAAACTATAATGAAGCCTAGCAGCTCCTTTGATTAAACTCCTAAATCATTTTCAGGAATAACCAAGCTATGCGAATCAAAGGAAGTAACTGAATAATAACCTTAAGAATCACTACAAGAACATCAGTAAAAAGAATAATAATAGGCTCCCTAGTAATTTCCCTAATCCCAGTCAGTCAACATCATCAGCAGCTAACATAGAAGTACCAGTAGCAACACTAAAGCGAGCAACAGTGGAGAAAGCAACAATTGTTCAGGCGAAGTTACTTCGACTACAGCAAGGACAGCTGGGACGAGAGGTTAGAATTTCTTTGAGTTCTCGCATCTAAGTGGATTAAAGAGGAAGACTAAATAAATGAGTCATCAAAGTGATGATGAAAAGGAATAAGAAGAGGAAGATCCTGAGACAATCGATATGAATTCATTATTGCAAGGACCAACTGTCAGGTATTCACTATCTAACATTGATGTCTACAGAGCAAACAAAAGAATAAATAAAGAAAGCTAAGATATGATAGGTAAGGAAAATAATCCTAATATGAATGCATCTTCGGCTGGCACGGGTGGTGCTCCATAACTATCTTAAATGGATGGAAATGGAAGTAAACAGACAACCGAACCACTTTCTAAGCCTGCAACATTCGCAACAACTACATCTAAAACAGTAGGTTCATTACAAACTGGATAATCTTAAGAAATCTTCAAAAATCTCAAAGGACAATCTCAGTAACATTCTCCAAGAATTCAATTCAATCCAGCTCCACCCCTCCTCCTTCATCACACTACCAGCATGCCTTAATTGTAAACACATTTAAAACGCACAGTTTAATTATATTTTATGTCTTGTTGAGTTTATCATTGTTCATCAATCAACGTTTGACATTATTCTTCCCATTAGGTCAGTGCTTCGAGTCTAAGAATTTGAAACCTGCTGGAAGCAATTATAATACTAACATGATCAGCAACAATCTTCAAAGAAATTCAGCTGCATAGACTTCTTCCTTTCTATTCTCCCGCAGAGACTTTCTAAACAGCAGCGAGATGATAAACTCTTAATGCTACAACTAGCTGAATAGCCATTCGACGATTAAGACAGTTAGCACTCAGCGTTGATATTATCTGTGCATTAAAGCTACAGAAAAATACTTAATCCAGCAGATTAGGATAAGAAATACTCTTAACAGAAAACTACACATACACCCAAGGGGAACTACACTCAAAGGGAAAAAGAACAATCTTAGTAGTAGCAGCAGTTAAAGATCCCACAGCATACGTAAAAATAATAACAATAACCATTGTAGATTAGAGGTAATCACAATGTGATTGTCCCTGAGCAGCAAACTACAAGCAATACAATCTGCGCTGCTCCATAGCATACAGGAATACTCCATTTGAACACTGTTAAAATACATAAAATTCGTGAAGAAGAATAGTTCTCGAAATGTCTTAAAGATTTTTAGATATTCTCTCTAGTGTAGATTCTTGCATTCCTGGAAACGGCTAAGAAATCTTGCAGTATCGGCTAAACACATAGAAGGCTCTTCAGGAAAATTAATTTAATTCTCCTTCTCGTGAGAGTCTCTCATGTCGTAAGCAATAAACTAAAAGAAGGAATACTTGACTACGCCATAGCTAGTCTAGGTAAGCACACGATTACTTCTAATAAGATAAAAGGTGCTGTTTCGGAGGGAATGCCAGTGATTGGAATTGTGAATAGCTTGTTTAGAGCTATTTTCTTCCGAGCAGTGAACTCAATTCTGTAAGAGAATTTAGAAATTAATTAAATAAATGTTAAATTATACTAAAACGTCGAAGATATCGCGAATGCATTGTCCAATCGATGCGCAGTGGAAGAGTATCTGAAAGCTGCGGGTGTTGGATTAGATGATAATGCAGGGGTAGTGAAAGGAAAACTGCTTAAATAAATAAATTGAGCTGCAATAATATAATTCAACTTGAATTGGCGCGTGCTTCTTTACTACCGACTCAACTTATTCTTTTTATTATAATATAATAATATCAATATGCATATCTCATTTCTCGTTTTTCTCTATTTATTTTAATGTCTGTGTTTGTAATGTAATCGATTGTTTTAATTTAATAATTAATAAAGTCAAAAATCAAATGACTCTTCATATGCAATACTCCTTTTAATTTCACAGTTGATCCTCTTGTGCAAGCAGTTAGTTAACAGTTATAAATTCATTAAGAGATGTAGCATCCGCATTTCGTTATGATTTTGTCTGTGGATTGATTCTGACAAGACTAAAAATGATTTCCACAAAGAGATAAACAAAATCTGATGATCTTTGTGCTGTTTGAAATTTCTTAGTGTTATATGATGCTCTCTCTCTCTCAGTCCCAGAAGAGACTGAGAGTCTTTCGAATAACTAATCCTTTTTCCCACAACAGACTAAGAATTAAGCTACTTAACTGAAAAAAGTAAAATTGATTCGATTTACAAATATATTCTTTTACAACTGATTTTTTTAAAGAATGGTCGAGGATATGATATGAGTAGGAAAAAAGAAACTTTTAAGATACAAAAATTGTATTAATAATATTTTTTTCAATGAAATTCTTGAATTATTTCTAAAAATATGAACATTCTCTTTGTTTTGTTTTTGTGAAAAATTGAAACTCAAATCGATTCTCATTTCTTCAAACAGATAGATCTGGACACCAAATCTTTAATTTGCTTTTTTCTCTCTTTTCTTTGTAATTTTTTTCTTTGGCATTTGACAGAATTCAGGTAAGTAAACACACTCAAAGTTTTAATTAATAATTCCAAACCTACCATAGTATATCGCTTAGAAGAATAACGATGCACAGATTCATTTTCTTCGTCGTATCTTCCTCCTCCTTGATTAGAATACTCGACTTGCCCTCTCCTGAAAGCAGACATCTGAGCACAACAACAAGTGAAACTCTCTTTTTAACTAAATTTTATTTCCTCTGACATCGATGTATATTTATTGAGGCTGTGGGTACAAATGTAGCACATGTGATTCTGCGACACCTTCAACCTGTCTATCTTGCAATTCATCAGCTAATAGGTAGCTTTCTGGAGCAGATTGCGTATGTAATGTCTAGTATTTCGATGCAGGATAGCCTTCTTGTTTTGCATGCTCTTCTAACTGTTTGACATGCACATCCACGGTGTCCTGCACAACATGCAATGCAGGATACTATAATTACAATGGTAATTGCTTGACTACATGCCCATCTGATACATTCACAATTACTGCAAGTTTCCTATGTCGAGATTATCTCAACTTCACAATCTCACAGGAAAGAGACGAAGAAAACAGAATTATTCTAAATTATAATTTCAATTATCCATTAAATTCAGTTGCCTCAAGTGTGACTTAAATCGCTATGTCTATCGTTGAAGATTCCACTGGATCTAACGTCAATATTCTGCATCTAACCTCAGGCACACCAACCAACCAACTTCGCTACCTGATCGTACCCAGAACGAGTATTGCTGCTGTCACAGTGAAAGTCAACTCTTTCGATACAGCTAATTTAGTTTCTCTCACTGAACTTGTCCCTCTTTCATCTACAACTGCTTCTTAGATTTATTTAATCGCAATCCCTCCATACTTAGTTCCTTACGATCAATCAGCACTCAGTAATCTGAAGACTTCCAGTAACTTTCTATTCGACGAAGGCACTGTTTCAAACACAATCCTTGAAATCATCCGAGCATTGGCTCTCTTTACGCATATTGTCCCATGTCTGCAATTTATCCTCGGAATAACCTTAATGCAGTGCTTTAAAACACCACTTTTCCATTATTTCTTGAAATTGCTTGCAGGGTTTGGCTAATCTAAAATACCTGACTGGGAAATGATAGACTCGCAAGGTGATTCCTTTGGCTTGCACTATTATTTTTTATTCTATTATGCACTCTAATTAGTTATTTTCTTAGCGCTGTTTGCGATATCTAAGATCGTCTACGAACGAAGCAAACAAAGTGACGACATAAATCAACGCTATTTTGCTAAAATCGTTAGGATTCATTGCTTTCTCGTGGATGCATTCTAGCACACTACTGAAACTCTCCTCTTCTATCTTTGCTATTACTCCATTTATGTGATCAAGGAACTAGATTTCTCTTCGGGAATCAACATAGGGTATTTTCTTCTAGCAATACTAATCCTGATATTTATTTTCCTCTTCCATGGTTTTGGCACTTATAGAATCTTCAAGGATTGTTATCATTTCTTCTATGTCTTCGTGAAAGATCTCAATGAAAAGAAAAAGTACTCGAAATATTACTTAATTCTTGTAACCTCTCTCAAAAAAGTTATCTTGAGCATCTTGATATGCGCTTTTTTCTCGGTGAATGCACTAGCGGTTCTCATACCGATTTTATTCCTCTATTTACTAGAACTCGCTTTTGTAATAATCATTAGGCCATTCACTAATTCCATCAATCTGATCATTAAAATCATCGAATTATTATCTTAGTTGCTCTTATTTGCTACGATTCTTTCTGGGCAACTCATCTATAATGCAAATAAGAACGATATAGTGTTGAATTCGACTCCATTCTACATCATTGATATCGCTTGCCTAATTTTCTTTAGCTTGTTTTTATTAGTTTCTCTTATCAAGATGACTCTAAGCTTTAGAGAACTGTTATCCCCTCCAATAGCTGTTTCAAAGAGATCTTTAACATTAGTCTAATTCTAAAATGGATCTCTTCCAATCTAGCCATTCGGGAAAGGTCGAAATTAGGCACTGATTGATAAAACAAATGCTGTTTTTTAGAGCATAGAAATGATAATTCCAACCTAAGTGGAAATGCGAGAAAATCTCGAATAGCCACAAAGAAAAATTGCTCAGGAGAAATTTTAAAAATAATTGCCCATCATAATGGTTGAGAACAATGTCTTAAAACGATTGCAACTCGCAGTCTAGGAAGAAAAAGATAAAGCAGCGAAGAAAAATTAATTAAATACATTCAACGTCTAAAGTAATTCGATATTTTTAGATTTCATTTTAGATTTTTTTTGCTTTTGATAATATTTAGAGTTAACATAAAGTTGTGTTTTAATATTTTTGATGTATTTTCCAGTGAAAAACCCATTTTAAGGCATGTCAATCCCTATGGATGGGAAATCAAAGATGTGGAACAAATACACTAATTTAAAAGAAGGACCTATCACAATCGGCATGCTCATAGAACAAAAGAAAACTAAGGAAAACAGTGATATGATTCTGAATTACCTGTCATAACACAATCCAATTGAACAGTAAAATAAAGCAAATTTCAGTACTAACAACAATGGATAATACGCCAGCAGTAACAACAACAACAACAATGGAGCTTATTAGAGCATAGAAAAACCATAATTCTAATCCATTGAACCTTCAAAAAACAACTAAAACTAAATCACTCCGTAAGCAAATGTTAACCCATTACAATTACCTTAAAACTAAGGGCAACCAGTTGGAACGAGCAAAATTAATCCATTAAGTGCACCTGAATAAAGTTTCGATCCATCGCAATAGCAGAGATCTTCAGAAACCCTTCCGATAATTGAAAATCCGTTCATCATAAAAGCTCCATAGATGGGGAGCAATTTAAAAAAACCAACAAATCTAGATGATATTATTGAGGAAGAAACTGACCAGCATGGAGTTGTTGCTTCTTCATCGAGATTGCATGTTGAAAACAGCACTAAATAATATGGACAACCGATAGGATCGATTCTGAATGGGAAGAGTATTGAACCAAACAGCGATCCGATTGTGTTAAGTGGGAATAAGAATAAGGATCATAATGATGATGATAGCGAAGATCTTGAGAATATCAATTAATCTTCGAAAGATAGAATCCTAGATTCTGCGATAAATCTTGTTGAAATGAAATAATAAGAAAATTAAGATGAAGGCGGTGATTACGAATCCAGAGGAATTGATCCGAAAATTGCATAAGAACTTAAAGAGAGCATTCAGAAGCAAATAGTATCAAAAACTCTGTAAAATTAAGTCTTCAAAAGTTCTTAGCAAATGTGAAGGTGAGTGGGAGTGACTGTGAGTGAGGATCAGCTAGTAATATTTTTCCATTCAACCTTTTTAGTTCCTCTTTTTAGTCATTTGATGATTGACGCAATTTATCGTTGTTGTTTTTATCATTAGTTTCATGTTTTACTTAAAAACTTTTTGTAATTCATTAGTAACTATTAACAACTCGTATTAGTTTAAAATAAGCAATTTACCTTTAGAATATGTAACCATCTTTGTGTGTAAAAATTGACAACCTCTCTTTTTGCTAGTTTTCTAAATTAAATTGTGAAATCAAATGAATCCACTATTTTCCTAAACATCTTTTCTATTTTGCCTCTCTGCCAGATTAAAGATATCGATCCCTTTCGGGAGCTGCTCTCAAAAGCAATTAATTGGAACAATGGATTTAATCATTAAATAAATATGTTTAAAGCTTGGAAACTTGTAAGAAATAACAGGAAGAAAAAGATAAAAGCAAACTTTCAGTTTTTCAGATTTGAAGAAGTAAGGTATAAGAATAAACAAATAGCATTAAGTAGAGTAACTATTAAGATAGTTTTAACAAATTAAAGGGAGCTGTAATTAGCTGAAATAACAAAGATTTAGTTAACTTATCAATGGTATCTGATGAAGTAGAAGGGGATTGAAACTGGCTGAACGAGCAAATAAAGAAAGAGAGAGAAATAGTAAATTAAATTTTAGGAGGAATCGAAGAGATAATATAATTACACATTAGGATGGATATTGAAGAGGAAGAGGATGAATACGAAAGATGTCTGAAAGAAGAGCATGAGTCAAAAGGAGAAGTAGTAACAAAGCAGCCACAAAATGGAGATATCCTTCCTGAAGCCGATACCATAAACCAAGAAGAATTTAACTAAATTTCAGCTAGTCCTTTAGTCAAGGTGTCAACTGAGAGCGAGTTTTCCATGTGTTAGAGAGTAGCTGTTCAAAGAGGAGAATAATCATATGACGATTCTGAGAATGATTCCATCAAGCTACAGTTGAAACTAAAATAGCTTAGAAAGCGTAGAATGATAGCTAAACTATCCAAAGTCGCCATAGCAGCAGATGAGAGTAACGAACAATTAATACCCTCTCAATTTGCGTAAGTCATCCCAAGACTCTTCATCACCCCTCCAACTGAAGACTGTTTCGCATTTGGAGAGATTGTCCTCGAAGGGAATTACAAAAACGATCCATTTAACTTAGAAAAGACCTACAGTTGGTCGTACTTCAAGCGTGGTGACTGCGTGACATTCTCGAAGCCACTTGACTGCATTCTCGTAGATATGAGTAGGAATTTATTTTTTTTGATTTAAGATTTTCAGAATTTCAATAATTTTTGATTCTTCTTCTTTTCTAAATAGGAAAGTTCCTTTATTTGTTCTTAAATTTGTCATTTTTTTCACAGCCAGAAGAATCGACACGGAGTAAAATTTCGAGTATGTAGCATAGCGTTATCTGAACACACCTGATCAAGAAATACATCAGCTTGGAGAGTATCTCTCCACATATTTAAGATAAACGAAACAATATTTGGAATTTGTGGATCAGAACAGAATGTGTCTGCAATCGGAAATCATTCTTTAGTAACTCAAGCAGCTTTCTAAAGAATATTATGAGAAATCACTCAAATGGATGAAGGAATCTGCGTCAGATCAACATTTTTATCTTTTTTACTTCTGTGAGCTGGAGATATCCACAATGGATTAGAATTACACACATTCAGGATTTAGTATCCCTTTATTGGAACTTCTTGGTCTAGATGCGACGACTGCTTCAGCGTTGATTCTACGGAAAGGAAGACTCGAGTTTGTTGATGGATACTCTCGTTTAGCTAGATTACTATTTAGACTTAATAATGTCATTAACTGTTCATCTCTGCATTATTTTGAGATTTTCCATGATATCATGACATTCGACGATTTCTAAGTACCAGTGAAGTGTATTGCAAGAACACCAGAGTTTGATTGCTTGACTCCAGAGAACTTTTCATTATTTCATCTGTTTTTCGGATAATTTCTTACGAATTTTTCAGTTTTTCGGCTAATTACTTTTGAAATAAATCCGAATATCGTTCAAAATATTAAACAATACAGAGCTGATAAAGCGTCCACTTCTTAAGAGAGACTGAAGAATGCGTTCTCAGATTTTGAATATCAAATCATGAGGTAAGTATTTTCAAATAAATAATTGAATAATTGTGTGATTTATGTGAATTTTCTGTTAAAACAAAGTGAAGTATTTATCGATAAGCACTATTAGAATTCAGAGAATATGCGAATTGGAGAAGAAGTAGATAAGCAAAAGTAAGTAGATAAACCTACAAATCAATGTGGATATCGAGCAATTTGATGACAGTAAGGTTTTTTACTTTCCCAAAAATATCCAAAAACTTTATTAAATTTATCGTAGCTACAATACTGATGGTATTTTGCTAAAAATATTTATTTCAAAAATAATAATGGTCTGCTGATCAGACATAAGAAGAATTGTGTGATACTCATGTGGTATGTGCATGTCCGTAAGTCCATGATGCTTGTGCAATTTCTTTTTATGATCATTTTTAGTTAGAAAATCCACCCTCCATTTATTGTAAAAAATTTAAAAAAAACTGAAACAAAGAATTCAAATCATAAAATCACTCTCAAAGCTTCAATAATTACTGATATGAAAGTCGATTGTTACAGGTAGTGAACTAATAATTACATCATTATGTTTATGTTTGGGAGTAAATAGCATATTGTGGTTTGCCTTAAAATTCCCTGAAATTTATTTTTTCGCCAGTATGGAAGAGGATATTTTTTAATTTAACCTAAATAAAGAACTTAAATAGCTAAAGATTCCCTAAAGAAATTTAAAAGCTTAATCTAAGTAAATAACCCGCTTGAAAATTCAAACTAACAATCGATGCTAATAAAGTCTTCTTGGCTGTTCTACAGGGTGATTACTTACAAACTGAAAGAGACATCAAGTAGGAAATCTGAAGAAATTGACAATAAGTTAAAGGAACTTAGCCAAAATCGAAGTTTTTCATTTTATTCTGCCTAAATATTATTGGTTTTAACTAGAAGTGCCAAAGATGATTTCGAGGAGGTAGGGAGGGGAGAGTCTAGTGACAAAAATTAACATTAGAAAAATACCAAATACAAAAATACAAAAAAATAGGAGCTTTACTAACTCAAAGATGTTAATAATTTCAGAAATATCACATGTAGCAATTTTAATTACTGTAATGATACCCCATTATCAAGGAAATCTTGTTGTTTTGTTTAACTTTAGTAAAAGCAATAAAATATTGGATAACATCACATTTTCGGTTTTCTTTAAAAAAAACATGGATTAAGCTTCGAGTACTGCTAATAAAACTGTTTTATTATGATGCGGCTGGAAAAGTTTGGCTACAAAATAAAAACCTGCCAGCTGCTTGGTAAGGTTATTAATTTCCAATAATTATCCTTACATCGACAATATAAGGCTGAGAAACAAATAAATAAATAAATTATCAACCGTTATCACTCCATATTCCAAAAAAATAACAAATAACCCTTCTTTCTTGAGAGACACTCCAATGGTTTTACTGGCAGAGATTCCCAACTGCGTAATTGTCAGGGAATTAATGATTACATATTATCCCCACACAATGATAACAGAGATAAGTTCGCTATTATCCACCCTCCCACAATGAACATTGCCTTTAAATGTACAAAAAGCAATATACAAAACAATAAAAAACATGTAAAAAGCATAAGTAAGAATATAAAAACAGTCTCCACTGCAATTTGATGCCATAAAGATGGTCAATTTTTAAATGAAATAAGCTCTTTTTTTACTGGAGCTGATTTGATAGGCTGATATGAGAATTAATTAGATGTCATGTGGTAAAAAAGATGGATATTTTTCAATGTTTACTAGTCAAGTTTTAATATGCGTAAGCTAGGGAGTTTCTATTGAGCGTTCAATGAATAAGATAAAGGGAAAGTTACACACATGCGAATAAGAAACAAAGGAAGGAAGGTAATAATAAAAAAAGAAAGGAAAAAATTAGAAATTTCTTTATCTTAGAATTTTGAAGAAAATTTTAGATTGATGGGTTGGTTGATCATCTGAGGAGGACTAAAGAATGAGACAAAAATGTCAACGAGACAACTTGGTTTCCGACGGATTGGACGATTTCAAAGTTGAAAGATTGGTTCTGGGAGTTTGTAAAAGTAGCTTATTTCATTTATCTTTATTATGAGATTTCTATTTTTACACAGATTCCAGCAGGTTAATTAATTTCTGATTATCTGAGTTAACTCTCAGCTGTATCATCTTTGATCGTTGAGTGTGTGTCATTAGTTTCAAGATCCGAAACGTTCATTTGTGTGGTTAATTAAACTCGAGAGGAATTAGGAAGTGTATTTTTCTTGATATTTTTTCTGTAGAACGATTGTTTCTTGTTGTAAAGTGGGGCATTTTCATAAGCACTGTTCCACATGAGGTAGACATTGTTCAAACTCGGCTACGAGACATGCTCGAGTAATAGGATACACAGCTACTTTCTCCAGATGAGCGTCATGCAATTCTATCTGTTAACTGACTCTTCTTAGAGAATAATCCTCTAAAGTAGTCGACGATATTCAGGTAGTAGATTATTTCTACTCAGTTCAGAGTAATATGCATCTAAAATCTGAGAATATTTTGAAACCTTGATAGCACTATTGAGAATTTCATTTTCTTTGATGGATTTTAAGACTTCCTTATGGAATTACTAGCGAATTTGTTAGGTCTCACAGAACAACGGAGCAACGTAGTCTTCCATGAAGAAGTTAACAATGCTATCCTGCATCCGTTTGTTCACGTAATTGATGTCTTTTCCTTTACTCGAAAGGACTGACATTATGAATTCTCTGATTTCCTCTTTCTTGAGATCAAGGGTGGTAGATTAGATCATTGACATTCTAGCAGAGATAGGATTAGTTGATGTGTCTAAACGATAGAATTTGAGTTAGTTGATTACTGAAGTGTCGATTTAGAAGGTATTTTTTCAAAGGAATTCACTGAAAATCTCTACGAATTTCTAATTAAAGAATTAAAGTTCTCTCTTTTTTTTTTCTTTCTTTTACTGTGGGGTGATTAATATATTCTTAATCTTATTTTAATCTTTCGATTATTGATTGTTTTAGAAATTATATATTTTATTATCTTTTAATCAATTCCTCCTCCCAGCTTTAGCGTTGAGCAGAGGAGGGCACTTTGGATATCTCTCGTGGATAGTACATTCTTAATTTGTCCCTGAAAAGTTGGAAATTTACAAAATCGTCTTCACTTCCCACCTCTCCCGTTCTATAATTATTTTTGATCTTGAATATCATCAACTCAGATATTTAAAGAATCCAATTATGGGAAAACACATACACTCGTCAACAGCATATATTTTGTTAGCTTTCGCCAAGGATTTCAATCGTGCTGATGACTGATTTATTCGATAGTAATGGTTAAGCTCAAAAATGAAGAACTAAAATAGTTTAATCACTTAAACACTGATATCTTTTCTTATAAGTTACAATTTTTCTGTCTTTCCTTTTAGTAATACTAATTTCTCTCTTTTTTTCTCTCTCTCGTTTTCAAATAGCAACAGATGGAATTGCAATATTACTTTCAAATTTTAATCTTCTAAAACAAAATGCAACAGATCTTACAGATAGCATTCATCAACATTCCCACCGTTCCTCGAATTCTTCGGTTTATTAATCCCCTCCCTCCTGAAAGAACGCAAAGGAAAGATTACTTTAATTTCACAAAAAGTAAGCTAAGTCCTTCCTGACTCACTTAATAAAGTCCTTCCTTTTGCCTTTATCAAAAGCAAGCCAAAAACAAAAATAATTTCCTTTTCATTTTCTTTTGAGAATTCTTCAGGGAATATTCAATATTTTTGAATATTTACCTTCAGTAACAGGCATAGCAACCCCGTAGGATTCTTGAGTCTCTTGACATAATATGATTCCTCTTATAAAATTTGATTCCATTAAGCTGAGCTGAATAGATCGAAGAATATACACGTATAATTCTAAAGTACACTTTCGTAGCATAATAGTAATTTTAGAAGACTTCTTAGAGATATTTTTCGTCATTTCCCTAGCTATTAGAACAGATTCTTCCAAGACTACTGGTTAGTAAATTCAGAAAATCTTCTCACATACAAAAACAAAGAAAGACCAGAATAGTAATAGCATTCAAAGTCTATTGTCTATTGTCATTAAAGCTATTATCTTTCCCCCTTTGTTTTGATTTAAATACTCACATGGTTTTTCTCATAGTCTCTTTGTAGAAAAAAGAGCAATTCGAGTGACTCAAAATACACTTAACTAAGCAGCCTCCCCAAAGCAGTTTTTTGATAGAAATGATGTTAGAAAACTAAACAATTCTCATCCCTTTAATTGATGGTAATCACACTCTTCATTTGTAGAGGTTACTTGATTTGAATGAACACACATTCAAAAACTTTATAAAAAATTTGCCTAAGTAATTTTAAATAAAATCCCCCATCCTTTGCCTTTGTTACTTTTGTTAGCTTAAAATCCAGAGGAATCTGAGAAAAAGATGATCTCCCCAAAAGACATTTCGACTTAGAATTTATTTTATTTTATTGGAGTAATCTCAAACACAGCAAAGAAGATATTTTAAATGATAATAATTCAGCTGGATTAATAAATAAATAATCTTAAGCCTTCATCTGTAAGGATTACCTATTTATTTTCTAAACTATCACACAAGGATAAATAGTAAAAGTTATTTGAAATTTAATCTATTCTCTTGAGAATTTTCTCTCAAAATGCCCCCCATCACAATTCCCACAATCGTTGAGATTGGATATTTATCCCATTTCGAAATTCTTTTCTTCACCAAAAAAAAATGCCTCTTTATCTGGATATTTCTCATCCACTCAACTCGAGTTTGAAATTGTGGCAAAAACGACAATCATCATATCTGTTAGGGGATAGAATCAGCCAACCAATTAATTTGAATGCCCCTCTTTCTCCCCTCCCCATCGTCATAATACTTCATTTGAAAGGTATTTTTTTGTTACTGAAAAATTACTTGATCTATGACAATTATTTTACCTGAAACCTTCCCTGGATATCAAGCTTATTAATGGAATTATTCAATGAGCACATATCTGGATTCTTATTGGTATACTAGGCTATTGCTAAAAATCAATTATTATTGCAATCTACTTCAGAAATTCAATTGAACTAATTAATCAAAAAATAACAAATAATAATCTTAATCCTCTATATGTAGAAAGATAATTTAATAGTAAAGAATTCGAAGAGCCTTACGTTATCAACAGAAAGTAAAGCTGGTTTTTCATTAGAAATATGAGAAGAAAAAATAGACAAAAATGGGCTGTTGGAAAGGATATTATCAATCAATGAAAACTCTTTCAGATCAGAATCAAATAGCCAGCAATATTGATTTTTTATTCTAGAACCTGAAATATTCTTCTGTCCTGAAGTTGAAAAACAAAAAGAAAATCAATTTTTTTTATTATTATTCTTTTATCCACTCTCGTTTTTTGTAACACCTTGCAGAACTGAAATAACGCTCTCATAGGTGCGTTTGCGTAAATAACTGTTTGTCTACTTTCCCTAAGTGAAAAAACTCAATCTGAAGTAAATTCTACCAGCAAGCTACCACCACAAAGCAATTTTGCATGTACGCAGTTATTACAATACTTGAAGACCTAAGTCTTTTGGGGTTAGTGATCCTAGGCTGTGTTTGGGCAGAATGGAAGCTCATCGTGTTTCCAATTCTCGCGTATCTATTATTGCCCTGCTTCAATGAGGTTCTGTATAATCTTTCAGTGACAATATCATTTAACTCCCATGGCTACAAGAATTCAGCTCGTCAATACTATGAATCCCTGCTCAATTCTAACCCTGATTCCCTTCCAATCTTCTACCATGCGGACTACAATCTCACAGCTTGCGGCCTCGAGAGACTCCATCCATTCGACTCCACTAAGTACAAGCGGATCTACGACATTTTAAGCGAGGACTAGCTTTTCAGAGGGAAGTAATTTCTTCAACCTAAAGAACGTGTATCCAGAGGAATCATGCTTGATCTAGGTATGTCTAAATGGTACTTGTTCTGTTTGAACTATTCTGCGAAGATCTCTAGATGTGTAGAATTACCATTGTTTTTCCTTCCTGCAAGTCTACTTCGATCAAGAGTGCTAAACCCTATGCTATTGGCAACTTAAGGGTCAATCGATGCTGCAGTTGTTGCCCTCAACAAAGGATGGGCGATTAATCTCTCAGGTGG
>Ga0302271_10000843_pt1 | contig 30205 bp, 26 predicted proteins | sample III_Bog_N1_1_FD_198767 | JGI IMG/M metagenome (GOLD analysis project Ga0302271, IMG submission 198767) | Peat permafrost microbial communities from Stordalen Mire near Abisko, Sweden - III_Bog_N1_1 | ecosystem: Environmental > Terrestrial > Soil > Wetlands > Peat | place: Sweden: Abisko... | reverse complement strand
TTCTGTGAGAAACTTAAGGGTAATTTCTTCAAATGTCCGTAAAGTTAAGAAATATTATCCAGCAGCTTCGATGTATTTCTTTTATTCGAACAGTTGATCCGCGTAGAGTCTCCCAAGCAAATCATTGGTTTTGGAATAAAATACTTGGCAGTTAATAAAGAAAAACAGCTATTGTTGTATGGTTTTGTGATTTTTTCTTTCCCAATATTAGTTATTTCAGGCTATTTGACTTCCTTTTTTACTTTTTAGAGGAGATTATTCAAGTATTTTTTTGTAATGAATTCAAACCACAAACAAATATGTTAATAGAAAAACATTTCAAGTATGAATCTTCGCAATTATTTTCTTGATTTCTTTCCCCTTCATATTTTCCAGCTATTGGAGACATACACATCATAATCGAAAGGAGAGTATATGCTCTCTACAATTCCAGGGCCACATTCGATGCATTCAGATGCTAGTTCTTCGTCTAATTGAACCTGTTAATAGGGAAACAAAAAATGGATTACACTTTTTCAAATCCAAAAACCATCAACACACTTTTTCAAATCTCTTCCTTACTCTGAGTAAATGAAGATCTTTAAGTTCTTGTGGTGTCATCGCAGGCTTATCTTTGAAGTCATCTTCATCTGGTCTAGCTACTAAGTTTATGATGTTATTCAATGGATTAAAGAAACCATCACTTGATTCTCCTATTGAAATATTAAAAACACATAAGAGTTTCCAATAATCTTTTAAAACAGCAAAATACACAACAATTTTATTGGTTTGATCTTACTTTTTCTGAAGTTATTGATAGATTCTTGCTTGGCTAGGAGCTTTTCAATATCTAGATTGAGGAGTTTGATTTTCTCGAGTCTTTTTTAGTCGATACCTTGCTCGCTGATCTTCGCTATCAGACACTCCTAAACAGCACATCAAAAGAGAATGAACACCTGAATATGACTGCCACCCATAACATTTTCTACCTTATGGAATCCATGCTTGCAGGGGAATACATAAAACGACCCGCTGAACAGATTGTGGCTGCATTCTAGACACTGTTTTTCAGCATTTACTTCTTAGAATTTATTAATTTTCGCTAAATCTCCCTTGATTTTATCAGCGCAGACGGAATATAAATTAATGCTGTTTCTAAGTGCATCGATCTCTTCACTTTTCGTCTCCAATCCAGAGCAAATCGATGGAACTATTGTTTCGATTTATACATGCTCCCCGAAGAACGGCAGGACTTACTCGATTTACAGCAGTGGATATGATTCTAGCAGCTACATGACTTCATCAAGATAATCCTCTCCTTTAAACAGATAATGCTACGCGATTTGTAGCAAGAGTTTCTTCTGTTTGGAGATGGAAATAGGCTATTCGGCGTATTTGAGTGCTAGATACTTTTCTTCTTTTTCAAGTGCCATCTAAATCGCTTGTTCGCAGAGATCCATGAGTCCATAGAGTTAGATTTCTGCTGCATAGTGATGGTAATTCCTTGCCATGCTGAGAGCGAATTCCAAGCTAAATTAAACACGTTCTTTATCTTTTTTGACTTTTTCTTGTTCGTCGAGATAAGAACAGAGCTCGTAATCAGTTCCGAGCTCAGACAAAAACAGAATTAACAGATTATGGAAGGTTTTTTCTTTTGTGCCATCAGCAATCGCAGATTTTAAGAACTCCACAGCGATTTTTCGGGAATCAAAGGGGATGTTTAGTAGTCCTCGGATAAGTTTCATACCTTTATCTACTTTCATCTTTAGTTTGCTCAGTAAATCAATTGTTTTCTATGGTTCCTTCTAGATCAATAGACCCAAGTGCTAGGAAGAGATAAAATGCAAAAAGAAATGAAAAACGATTACAATCACAGAAAAGATTATGATTAATTTCAAGATCATCCCATTCTCCCAATTGTATAAATCTCATTTTTACTTGATTAAACAGATCGTTTCTGGATTTTTCCTTTGGGATATGTTAAATGTCTAAGAGTGCTTATTCATATTTATCTTCATTGAGATCAGACTATAAGATTACATCATAGCTTCCTTTTTTCCTTGCGAATTCAGCACAATCTTTGAGTCTTCCGTGCGTCTGTAAAATCTGATATACAGTGTTCTCTTCAAAATCCTAGTGATTCTCTAATAAAAACTTTTTCAAAGCATCCTTCATGGCTTTAGTTGTTCTGTGATATGCTTCGATGTAATCTAAATGCTCTTGTTTCTGTTGCTCGCTCTTGAAAGTCTTCGGGGTGGATGCTATCCGCACTGTGGAGTCAATAAGGAAGAATATATTTAGCTTATCTGCTTTCAAAAATTAAATGAATAGATTCGTTACATTGTTTTTTGACTTCAAAGCAATTGATCTTCTCGATTTTGATCTCCAGCAGCCAGTTTAGTATTAGATATTTCTGTGTCTTGCACTCTCCTTTGATGTTCAATAACCATCTTGTCAAGTATTCTAAAAATCATAACAAATTCTATTGAAAAAGGGGCAAAAAAGCTAGCACAATATGTATTCATTTATCTTAACCTTCCAGTCCATCTCTAGCATCTTGATCTCCCGCGATTTGAGCATTCAAGAATTTCAGTGAAATCTCATCAAAGCTCCTGTATGTCTCGAAGTACAATTGCCCTGCTTTCACATACTTTTTGTTGTTAAACTGATCATCTCCATAGATTCCAGCTAGCTGTTGGAGTACACAAGAAATCACATAAATGATCAGCTTCACAGCAATAATTATTCCCCATGTTTTTATCTCAAATAATTTTGAAAAAAAGCAAAGTATTATTCATATATTTTGTCTACATATCCAAGGATATCTTGTAGATTTCCTGATTTCTTTGCACTTTCATATGCATATTAGAAATCACCCTTCTCTAAGTACAATCTCCACCTATCTTTATCTTCGTCTTTGATGAAAAGTCTGCAGATATTCCTCGCTGAGAAAATAAATGCCGTTTTGTTGAAGCTGTCATAACGCATTCCTAGAGCCTAGCCAAGAAATCCAAGACTATATTTTTAGATGACCTTTTCGTTAATTCGAGAGAGCACGATTAAGGAATCAGTGTACAGAAGGAAATAATGAAATTCTGTTAGTAAAATGTCGATAGGCATATCGAGAGCAGCCGATCGAACAAATGACTAAGAATATGAAGGAGATTCATCGGAAGCAATTGGAGATTGAAGTGTCTTGAGTTATTTCATTTCACTCATGCGAAACTGCTCGTAATATCGTGGAATCTGATAAATCAACAAAAAATGGAGAAATTCTTATTAAAATATGTATGTAATATCCATGTAAATTTTCTCATTTTTTCTAGAAATCTCACCATAGACGAGTAGAGTGCTGTTCCATTCGTCCAAAGAAGAGAATGAGGAATTCTATTGTCATTCTCGACAACCGTGCAGATGCTGAGGAGCGAATTATCATAGTGACTCTCAAAATACAATTCCACGAGTTTTTAATTTTCGTACTTTGTGAACTATCCCAATTAGATCGCAATATCATATCCATTAAAGAAATGCAGTGTCTACTTCGTAGATACTACAACTATGAAGCATTTATCATCACTGGATCCCCTCTCAGTTTTCTAAACCTTCAAATATCTTATGTCCATGACTTCTTTCCCATCATGCAGCTCAAGCTACTCACTAGGTTATGCCTCTAATATCTCATTGTTCAACTGTAAATCGACTCTGTAGATGTACAGCATGCCCTTGGATGTGCCCAAGATTATATTCTAAGAAATAAAGAGAATCAACATGCAATGTTAGTTCAGCGGAAAAATCAAAAAGTTGTTCTCAAAACTTCTTTTTTCTTTGCTGTTGTGGTTACCTTGGTTCTTTTGGATTCATCTGAAGGTATGATGCTACTATTAATCTTGGATTAAAGGACATTCTCATCCCAGCCGATTGCTGTGATAATGAAGTCCTCTCCTCTGATGTTCTCTAAGACTCTCAGCTACCCTTCTTAATAGTAGTTCAAATAAAAATTGACTCCTTGATCTGATGCTACAATGCAGTGATATCCAAGTGGATCCAGGAACACGTGTTGGATGGTTATTATCGTGTTGCGATCTAAAAAAAGTATTTTCTAGCCTATTCCGATGACATTGTTGAAGACAGATTACACTGCACCTGCTGCTCCCTGGAGATTATTAGTATTATTTTCAATTCTCTCTGGGATTAGAATTTCCACAAATCCAGTATTCTTATTGTCTTTGTCCTTGCGCATACGGAATAGTCTATTCGAAGTAGTTACTATCACAGTCTGCATGGGACTCACAGCCATCACGCGGATAGATTCTTTTTCTAACCCTCCATTTAACTCGAAAGGCTGTAATTCTCCAAAAACCTCTTCCTAGAGATAAACTCGAGATTGAAAGCCTTATTCATCCTAGAGAGAAATAGCAAAAAAAATGAGGATTTCAAAGGTTGAAAAATACTGGAAATCAACAAGAATGAAATGAATTTTTACTTGCACTCCAGCTGTAGGCATATTTCCAGGATTCTCACTTGTAGATCCACTTCTTGGCGTGTTCTGCATTTCCGTAGGGTGTTATCCTTATCGATGTATTTTCTCTTTCTTGTGGACTTATGTGTTGTTTCTGTTCGAAAATAATCAATTAATTTTTATCAAGGAAATCAAATCAAAACAAAGTAAGAAAAGTACAGAGATTTTTCAGATTTCTGCGTGAATCTATTTTCATTCAAAGAGAAATCATGGAATATGGGATAATTACGCCCTTTTTTAATGAATATTGATTTTGAAAAACAAAAATGTGAAATTGTATTAGAAAAGAATAAGATTTATTGAGATATTTAGAAAGATAAAAGAGACTCATTTTTTAGCTAGTTTCTTTCTTTATCCTTCTTGTTCTCTTGAGTTTATTAATTTACCTCTTCTTGGGGTATGCTTGATTGATTTGGGGTCAAATTGCGTTAAAAATAATTAAAATTCATTTTTTCTCAAAATTTCATTTCCTAGTTAGAATTCAAGGATAACCAAAACTACATACATATGAGTGATTTAGACCCAGCGAAAGTTGTGTATCAAACGTATTAGGATGAGAATCAGCTTGAGACAATGATGAAAATGATAGAGAGTGAGTTGAGTGAGCCATATTCGATTTACACTTATAGATATTTCGTGAATGGATGGAAGGAACTTTCATACATTGCTTACTATGAGGGACAAATGATCGGTGTAGTTATCGGAAATCTCACTGTTCACAGGTCTTCGTAGAGGCTCCGTGGGTATGTTGGGATGATAGTAGTAAAAAAGGAGTTTAGGAGGTTAAAATTAGGTAGGAAGCTGGCTTTGATGTTCATAGAATAATGCAAAGCAAAAGGAGCAGATGAGGTATGTTTAGAGACGGAATGCGTAAACACAGCTGCGCTGAAACTCTATGAAAGTTTAGGGTTCGCTAAGGTTAAGAAACTAATGTCATATTACCTGAATGGCTCAGATGCATTCAGATTGAAATTGTGGTTTACAGATAAAATGAAATATGATAGTATTATGGAGAATCAGCAAAAAAAGAAAGAAGATGGAGCTTCCGAAGAAGAAAAGAAAGAAGAGGATACAACAGAAAAAGAAGGATAGGCTAAAGAAGCACTAGGAGAAGGAGAAGTACAAAAAGAAGAAGCCAAGGAAGAAGTTAATGCCCCAAGCAGCTGAAGAATAAAAGACAAACAAACAAAATGAAGAATATGATAAAAAATCTTCAAGAGATCATCATTCCCAAGCACAATCCAATTTATTTCCCAAAGCTGCCAAAAGATTCTTCTTTCTAGATCTAAATCCTTTTTTTGTGCGCTGTTATTTTAAATATCTTTATTTTTGAATTAATCTTCAAGACAAAATCAACTAAAACCTATTCATGCTTTTCATTTCCAAATGGAATTTATTTCTCAAAAAATTGACAACCCATTTTCTCTTCAACAATCCAAATAAATGACTATTCAATTTGCCTTTTTGACTTCATTTTTCAGACAGAAAATCTTGATTATTTTAGGAACAGAAGAATAAAGAAAAAACTTACTATAATACATGCAAACAAGCAAATACATATTCTTCAAGAATTACCTTTTATTCAATTTATTTCCCCGAACTTATTCTTCTCAGTACTGCTATTTCTCGAAGCTCTTGAATGTTGAAAGTGCGATTAGCGCTGAGATGAATTCCAACACTATTAAAATGATCCCAATAACATTGAAAATTATTTCTATCACAAGCACATAAGTCTGTATGAACAAGAAATATATGAATCCGATTGCAGAAGGGATGATAATCAGCAGAAACCAGACTAGGTATGCACTGGATTCCGTTTTATTTCCAATAGATCCTGATTTCAGACGAACGAGTTCACATATTGCTAGAATAACTAAGATTATCACATCCACTTCCATAGTTGAATTCGGATAATACAGTCCAAATCCTTTGTAGAAAAACAAGCAGCCTATTATAAAAAAGTAGATCACTGCGAATATTTTGTTCAGAAGCAACAACGTCTACAAAAACGACGAGCTCAAGGGATGCATATTGCTGTCCTTAGATTAATAGTTTGTCCTCATCAAGGTATGGAAGTGTTTAAGGGAGAAAGTAAGAAAAGATGTGTGTTTATGTGATGGTGAAGCTGTTTTTGATCTTGCAGGATATTAGTTTTTCTTATTTATTTGTAAAGGACAATATTCAAAATAATAAATATTACTCTTTTTTGTTTTCAAAGCTGCTGCAGATACTGTTTAATTTAAACAAATCTTATTATTCTGAAACATAAAGACGAAAACAACACAGCCTTAAGCTTAAAACTTTAACAAAAAAATAAGCAACTTTATCCTTTAGATCGAAGTGTCTCAGTTTGTAGGTTGACATTCTGATCATTTCCAGAATTTGAGACTTTTTAAGAATGTTGAGCCTGATTGTGCTGGCTTGTCTTTAGGTGTTTCTTCTTTAGGATATTGGAGGAAACTATCCACCTGTATGATTGTTGTATTAATAATGTTAGTTTAAGAGAAAAAGGTAGAATATAAAATTTACCAGATCGAATTGAATAGGCTTGATGTTTGCTAGAACTGGCTTTGGTGGGAAGGACATAATTGGAATGCCATTGAACCGAGAGATACCAATGTTTAGTTTAGCTCCTTCTTCAGTCTCCTGTACCAGCGACAAGATAGTTTTCTGCAAAATCATGAAAAAGAAAAAAAGTTAACAAAATGAATAAACTCCAAAATGTTTAATAATTTTCAGTACATTGTGAATTCTGCCATCAAGATTGCTATCTCTGAGCTGTTCTGTCATGACTTGCTCTTCTTCGTTGGTGTTTTCAACAAGACCTAGCTTTGCTTTGATCTCCAAGAACTTAAGCTTCTTTTAGAGTCCATTGGTTTATTCTACGTAATCCTCTGAAAACTAAAAATGAAAAAATGCTAAAATTGAAGGGAATACTCACAATATTGAAATAACACACACATTTTCACTTTTTTGATTCTTACACATCCCTTCATTTCTTCGAATTTCTTAGCTGAATTGACAGCGATATTTTCAGCCATCTTCAATAGTGACAGTGTCTCAATGTATCTCTTATTAGCTAGGTACACACAAGCCACATAATAGCAGCGGACTGCTTTGAAATGGAACTCTAACACATCGAGTTTTCTGTAATTCTCAAGATTCGGATTCTATCTCTCGACTTCAATGACTTGCTTGAAGACCTGATTTAAACAAAGAAACAAATAAAAAAGAGATATTCCCTTATTATCTAACTTATTGAATCCTTACTTAAAGTAGGTTTTCACACAACTTGATGATTTCAGTTGGCCTGGTGAGTTTCAGCTTGAACGCTTTTTTCGTAGTCAAGAAATCCAAATTAGCAACACCATCTTCATTATCAAATTTCTGCACAGCGTTCTTGATAAGTACAATGTTTCTGTCTAAGACACACTACGCTTTATTCAGAGTCAGTAAACTCAGAACATTCGAATAAATGAGATTCTCTGCATCGGAATTCTTCTCGTCGGACTTTTCCTTCTGGATTACTTTCATACACTCATCGAAGCTACTGAATATCTCAATGTATAACGCTAAGCAAACAGATAAACATGTCAGAACAATTAAATAGAATTCAATCTATTATTATTATTATTCCAACTCTTTCTCCCCCTCCCCCCTAAAATTCCTCATATCTTTTGCATACCTAAAACAGTTTCTTGATCTTGTTCTCTGCTGTCAGCCTTTGGTATTTTCTAAATATCAGCAATTCTCTTTTTGCATTCTTCAACTTGCTTGTAGGCAAACAAGGCTTTTTAGTTTTTAATAGGATATTTGGTACCAAGATAGTCAACTTCAATTAGCAGATCCTATCTTTCCACAGCCATTTTAACCTCGGAAGTAGTCTTTTCGATATCCATCTTCTTTTTACCCATTTTTTCCTTGATCACATCGACAGTATCCAAGATGAAGCCATTGTTCTGCTAATGGCAATATCTAATTTAAAACAAAGCATATTTTAGCAAAACTTGCATTAAGTTGTTTGATTTTTGTTTGTTGTAATTATCTCACCTAATAGATTGTTCTAAAAGTTCATTTTTTTCTTTATAAAACACTGATTGCAAGGAGTCAGATGACGCTATCAAGTCCAGATAAATTTAGTGCGCTTTAATGTAATCTTAGACAGCATCTTCCCAGTTTTGCTTCTCGTGGTTGTAGATACCACTAATGTAACTTATGTAGGCTTCACTTTCCTGCTGTGTTCTTGCATCAGTACGCTATTTGCAGATGACATCAAGTAATCTTGCCCATTTAAGTGCCTTGGCCATTTTCTTATTGACGTGCTGCTATTTTCGTTGAGAGCGCTGTTGGTTTAAGCAGAGTTTAAAAAATGAACGATTTAGCTAAAAATAATTGCAGCTTGAATTAATTTGTTTGTGATAGGTATATTTTTTTGAGTTTCTTTATAAATGTAATCCATACATCCTTGCTGTTTTGCATGGTCTGCTTGAGATCTTGTGCGTATGCCCAGTTGTGTTCGACTTTGAAGAGCAGAGCTTAGAGCATTTTGGGATCGTTAGGGCGCTCTAGATGGATCTGCCTTTGAACATAGCTCTTTTCATGGGAGAATCCAAGAGCCTTTCTGATTTTTTTGACTTTCTAACAGCAATACTTGCGGTATCGCAGGAAATCGGAGTGCTTCAAACCATTTTGACTTTATGATGTCTTAATCAGCTGAGAGACTGAAATTGACAAAGAAAGGGATTGATAAATATGATCAACAAACAAAGACAATTTGAGATAACGAATATATTCTTTGTGTTATTAATTCTTAGTATTTCCATATTTTTTTTGGTTTACTCTCAAAGGATCCTAAGTTCGAGAGAGTGACTGTTTTTTCTTCTTGCATTGCTTAGTGTGTTGCTCAAGCTGTTTTCTTGAATTTCTATTTTATGAATAATCCTTTCTCTTTTAATTATCTATCTTTCTATCTTCAAATGCACTTAGTTTTTTCTTTTAATTTTTCTCCTCCCAAGCAACAACGTGGGATTCTAATCTATTCATTTCCTCCCCAACCTTCTATGGAAAATGCAGTCCTTAAATAAATTTAGAGCGATGTATTTTTTGGAATAAAGAATGATCAAATCCAAGAAAACTTTTGTTTCTGCAAAAAAGAATGAATATCTAATAACAAAATAAATAAAAATAATTATTTTGCCTTGCTATTTGGCTTTATCTTTTTAGCAAATGACTACTCCTGATTCTAACTTACAAATACTTTTTTTAATACACATGCTTTAAAACAATGAATCATGAAGAAAAAAATGTTTTTTTCTCTCTAAATTTCGTTTTATTAAAAACTAAAACAGCTGGGCTAAACTGTTAGTAATATTGCTTATTTTCTGCTGATTTGAAATCTAGGAGCATTAAACAGTAGATTGATTGTTATTATTTATTCTTAAATCCACGCATTCTTCTTCACCTTCACCTTCATCTTTGTTTTTTTTCTTTCTTTTACACTTGTTTTCACTTTATCAAGCAAATAAATTTCTATTATTGTTAGTATCAGATTGCTTTATTGGAGATGAAGCAGTGATTTACTACACAAGCGCTCCTTCTTCTTGCTAATTGAAAAAATTATTGCCTTTCTAGGAATTTATCGAATGATATCCACCATTCTCAACACTGGAAAGTTGTTTATCTGAGAATAATTGCAAATGAGGGTCAACAAAAAATTTATTATTGCATTAATTATCTATCGTTTCCTTTTCCTGCTAAAACTTGGAGATCTTTACTGTGTTTTCAGGTTTGAAAACGGGGACTTAAAACACATACTCATAAGGAGATTTCTCAACTGTATCTTCGTAGAATTCCTTGCTTTAAGTAAACCCAATTTCATTTCGCTCTTTGGTATCTTTCAAGGAAGTTGTTGCATTTAGTTAGGTATTATTTGATTGGAGAGTCTTTAGCGCTGTAGATGTGTTTGTTGTAGGTGTTGTAATCAATTCAGCCAACGCAATACCATAATTTTCATTATTTAGAGGATTACAAATTTTCTCTTAAGTCAATCTACGATTTCTCTCATTATTATACTCTAAAGCTGCTTGCTCCCTTCTCATTCTTTCAGCGATTCCCTTCATAATGGAGCAATTTTCATCACACCAATCTAAACAATTCAAAGATTCTACTTTAATCTTGAGTTCTTTTTATTTTTCCTTAACATCATCTAAAAATACTCTTTTCAACATCTCATAATCAGGTTTCTCATCAAATCCTAGTGACTTCACGTGGGTCATGTAAGTCGCAAAGGAACTAGGGAGATCTTTACATAATGTTTCAACAGAAATCTCCATTTTCATCTATTTTATCTATTTAAATTTTTCTTCCTTTTTTTCGAGCGGTTGAAAGTTCTCCCAAGGTAATCCCCCCTTGGTCAGATAAATCAACACATATCCAAGTGCTTCTAAGTCATCTCTTCTCGATTATTCAATCCCTTTGTGACTATTCACTGATGTATATCTTGCAGTCCCACATAGTCCTTTATTTCCCTCACATTCGATGTGTTTATTGCTGATATCGAGATATTTCTTCGATAACCCAAAATCAATGATATAGATATTATGCTAATTTCCCTCAGTTCCAATAACGAAATTCTCAGGCTTGATGTCTCTATGCAGAAACCCTTTAGAATGGAGCTATTCTAATGCTTCTATCATTTATGGAGCAATAAGAAGAGTAGTATACGGAGTCAATTAATTGTGATTTTTGTTCTTAAGTACCTCCAGATTCTTTCCAAGAAAACTCATAACAATAAAGGAAGTCTCATCGTTGGAGATTTCCTCGATGAGACTTGGAAAATGAGAGTAGCCTCTCATTTACTTCATGATGAATGCTTCTTTGAGTAGCATACCTTATGCACCATGTTTGTCTTTTTTCTCAATTTTGACAGCCCTCAGTTTTCGTTCAAAGACATCGTATACTTTCTGGATCTCACCGAATGATCCTGATCCGATCTTTTCAATGAAGAGATACCTAGGACTGATGGTATTATCATGCACTATCTTGCTAATAACATACTCATTTATGATTTCTTTTCGTTGAGTTCTAAAAAAGAAAGAAACAACAAAAACTTTACAACCTAACATAATTAGTAGTTATTAATAGATTCTCTTTCATTTTATGATTCCTATTGGTTTATTCATATCCTCATCCATTTTTTTATCATTTTCCTCCCTTAAAAGCTCTATCTTTTACTTTGTATGTACATTCCTCCCATTTGTTACCCTGAATTTTCTAGACCTATCTTCATTCTTACTTTTGATTGGTTCTTTTTCTCCTTTTTGTACTACTACGCCTCTACAACAAAGTGAGTCTTTCTGCTTTTTTTTTTTCTTGCAAGACGCTAAAAAAAATTAATCTATCTGAATAACATAAATCACTATTTTTGATTTAGATCGATTAAATTATTAATTTGTGATTTTAAATTTTAGGAACAGAAAAACACATAATAATATTTACTGTTCTTCTTATTTGTAGCTACATAATTATTGTTCATTTACCCCTCCTTGTTTATTTTTTTCTTCTTTTTCTAGGCTAGTAGTTCTTTCTCTTCTTTTTGTTGTTGAAAATATTTTTTTTAGACTGCCTTAGTTTATTGCAGATTAGATAATTAATTCTTTATTTTTAATATCAATTTCTAATTGAAAAATGATCTAGGATGTTCTTTAATTACTATATTGATTGGCAGTGTATTAAAAAAATTCAAGGTAAAGGGAGAATTGATTTATTCAATCACAGCTAAAGTTGAAATAAAAATAGCTTAAATATTCTTTGACTTCGATAATTTCAATTGAAATACTCTTCAGATAATAGGATTATTTCGAATAACTAGATGATCATTTACCATTGCCCTTGACGTTGTGATTGACGACTGTGGATCTAAGCTGAATAATAGGTCTATGTTACAATGCTGATTCATTACCTATGCTTGGCATTAATTATCAGAATTTGTCATGTTTATATTAGAAAATAATTGAGTTTATTTAAATATCCAAAACTTTCTATCATTAAGTATCTACTTGTGCAGTACAGACTCATGGTTAGATTGGCTTTGTATGAAGTAGCTAAAATCTCGATGTTAAAACTAAATCAGATCTGGGATCAAAACCAAAGCAAAATATTAGACATGGGAAACATACTACAAGCATAATCCAGTGTCTTAAAGGCAATTACAACTTGCTAATCTACTTAAACAATTCAAGTTAGCTGAGAAATCCTTGAAGGTCATAGGTATTCTTCTCTCAGTTGGCTAAAAACACTTTACAATGACAATGGTAACTATTGGTTATTCACATTTATATTATCGTTTTTGTTCTTGGATGAAATTTCAAAAGACATCAACATAAATTGGGAAGGTGATAACGATATGCTACCCCAATAGACTACTAAATTCATATTAAAAGGAATGAAAAGAAAATAAGATGGAAGAAATACCTCTACCCAATAGCAGAGTTCTTTTATACATCGATTCAGCTGAAGGAAGCATTGGAAAGCTAAAAATTGCTGAGCAGTTTAGAGACTCTGATACACTGCTAAATACTTTAGAATGGAGAGTTAAATTACCTCATACTACGATTAGGATTGAAGCTCCAAGAGTACCTCAGCAAATGCTTTAAAATCTTGGAATGCAACCTTAGCTTTCTAGAACTACTTTATCTTAGCTTAAGGTGAAGTTTTCTAAGTTTAGAAATTCATCGACTCGATTAAAACAGTAGAAAATATCTCAACTAGGGAATTTTTGTTAAACTCCTTTGAGCTTTTGGACAATAAACATGATTATAAAAGATATAGGAACTTTTAGAGACAGCAATTTTATCACTTCTGATATTCTATTATTAGCAAAAGATCACATCTTAGATCTCTTTGAGTAGAAATATCTTAATTTTCTTTTAAAATCTGCTATTTTTATCATACTTTTTGATAATACGAAGAAGCTGTCTGTTGGATTTATTGATATTGTTGCTCCACCTGATTTCGCAATTGGATCACCTTTCGGAGCACCTGGTGGTGATATCAACACGATATCTCAATGAAGTTCGTGTTCCCAAAGGCCGCTTTGACAGAGTCAAATGATTGAATGAAATTCATTCATTACATTTATTTGAAAGTATGTTTTTATTCTGTTGTTCATGGATATCTCTCCTTTTGTGTTTGTCCATTCTTACAACTATTCTCTGCATTTTAACCCTTCTCACATTTTTTCCTTATCAATTTGGAAAACCTTCTTCGCTTAATTTTTAATCTGAGGGGAAGTAGATGTTGTAAGCTGCAGTAATTAACAACTCTTTCGATCTAGCAGACGAGTACGTCAGAGCGGGGAGTGCTTTCAAACACAGAATCTTAAACTTTCTTAATATTATGGATTTCTGTGATTTCATAACATTAATCACAAAAGGTTTCTATTTTTCTTTCTTTTTCCCAATAATCTCAGTAGAACTTCTAAAATACGTGGCAGAATTTCTTCTTGACTAAAAATAAAACTAAAAATCTCCTATTGATACTCTACCAAGATATGATCCTCAAGACATATCTGTATAAGCTTATCACAGGAACCAAACCTAATATGCACAAGAGAGATCAAGTTAATTCAGAATTAAGTTAAGAATTCATCCATATCTGATTTATTGCTTTCTTTCATAGTGATTTCGAGAAGGAGATGAATAACTCCTTGTTGTGGGGGGGTATCTTAATATAATCTCATACAAAAGTTAAGCCCAAAAAATACAGGTTATTCTAATACATCTGGTCCTAAATCAATTTGATTTCTTGATATGAAATTAAAGGATCTTTCTAAATCGAATTGACCAATAGATTCAAAGAATTTACCATTAATGCATTTATGGTTTTAAAGTCTAAAATTATTTTTAACGACCCAATTTTAATGGAATTTCAAAGCCTAGAGAACATTGAAAATGGATATGAAACTATAGTTTTATTAACTGCATTCTAAGGAGAGTATTTTGAACTTTTAGAATAGGATACAATTCTGTTTTAAAGAAATAAAATAAAAGAATAAACAGACGTAATTGAGTCTTACGCAATCTCCGATTGATCCAGAAGTGACGGATACTTCTTTTTAATTACCAGTGCTTACTATCGCCATATATTAAAAGCCTTGCCTCAAATTCAGATAGAAAGCATCGAAGCCTCCTTGCTTTTCTTTTCTAATTCAGAAAAATTGTTTAAATTAAAAGGTACAAAAAACTTAAGTATTGTTATTACTGAAACTAGCAAATGGCTGACAACTCTACTGCCGCAGCAAGACTTGCAGAGCTTAACTCGCAAATCCCTAAGCCTCTCATCCCAGACGGTAAGCTTGTGCTCATGGAGGTTTGCATATTTTATTAATTTTTTGCTTTTTTTAAAGATTAGAACCCTAAAAAAGCATTAGAAGAGTATCGCTCGAAGTCTACCATCGATAAACAGACGATAAATATGCTCATTTATGGGTATAACGCACACCACAGAATCAAGACTTTTGAAGTCATAAGAAAACATCCTAGAATTTTCCGTCATGGACATCTCGAAGAAATGGACAGAGAAACAGCTAGATACTTAGCGTTCAGATAACTAGTGCTGTTTAACTAAGAAGGAAACATCCCATATGAAGAATATAAGAGAGATCCTAATATCACAACTATTATTGGAACTGCTATGTATCAGTGGAATCCAGCACATAGTATCAAGCATGGAGTTGCTTTCTACCTGTTCGCCAAGACTATTATGAATCTTGGAACTTAGAAACATGAAAAGCTCATCGAAAGAGCACTCAAATTCGATGATATCGGTTGTTTCGCTTTAACTGAGCTAGGTCATGGATCTAATGCCAAGGCAATTCAAACCACTGCAACATACGATTCTGCTACAAATGAGTTTATAATACATACCCCAAACGATATGGCTCTAAAATGGTGGATCGGTGCCAGTGCAGAGCTAGCAAACTACTCCGCTGTCTGGGCGTAGCTGTATGTCAACGGAAAACACGAAGGAGTCCACGCATTCGTTGTCCCAATCCGATCCACTGTAAGAAACAAACAAACTTTATATAAAAAATAGCATATATTTTTCTCCTTACCCCACACATTACACAATTGATCCTTTCAAATTCTGATCAAATAATTAGCCTTATTATACTCCCTCCTTCTATCCCCTCCCCTAATTACTTCTTTATTTCATTATGTTCTTTGATTATTTTTCTTTTTACCCCCCTCCCCCTCCCCCGAAAATAATACTAATTCCTTCAGCCACAGAAATTGCCAATAATAAACAGAAATTCTTTTACATGCTTAACGGGGTACTACCCTGTTTTATCTTACACTTAATTAACTTTAGCTTAGCTTCCTTAAAGCTAGGAATTGTTCTACTTTGCTTAATTGATATTCTCTCTCAAAAGAAGAAGAAAACATAATATTTTATTTTAAAAAAACAACTTTTTGAGAATTTAAATAATTCTCAAATTTCCATTTATTTCATATTTTTTATCTTTCTTTCTAGAAAATTTGTCTGATCTTTTTTTCTTCTAACACTTTATTCATTGAATTTTATCTAAAGCGAGACCATTTGCCGTTGCCTGGTGTTGTTATTGGTGATTGTGGAGAAAAAAACGGATTGCAAGGGATTGACAATGGATTCTTACAATTCAATTATTACCGTGTACCATATGACTCACTCCTTGATAAGCTCTCCTCAATTGAAAATGGAGTGTAATAACAAATAATCTTTAACTAACAAATATTTATTATGATTTTTTCACTGAATTCAATTGTTGTTATTGCAAAATTCAGAAAAACATCTTAAATTTATTCTCTTTTTAATCCATTTTGTAGGTACAAAACTGTTATCCCGAACGCTGACAGAAGATTTGGCTTACAACTTGGATCTCTTTCTGGTGGAAGAATTAGTGTTTCTTTCCATGCTAACTCAGCAGCAATGTTGGGATTAACTATCGGAATCCGATATGCTTGTGTTAGAAAACAATTTGGTTTACCCAAATAGCCAGAACTTTCTATTATTGAGTATCCTCTTGTGCAGCACAGACTTATGGTCGGCTTGGCGTAGTATGTAGTAGCTCAAATCGCGACTTTGAAGCTAAATCAGATCTGGGATCACAATCAAAGCAAGGTCTTAGACATGGGAAACAATCTCATCAACTAACTTCATGCGTAATCCAGTGTCATGAAGCCTATTACTTCTTGGTAAGCCGCCAAAATCATTTAAGTTAGTAGAGAAGTCCTTGGAGGTCATGGATATTCCTCACTCAATAGACTCGGAGCACTTTACAATGATAATGGTAAATTTATCTTTAAAAATATTATCCAAGTGTTTATTTTACTACTTTTTTCCCCTCAAAGATATCAACGCTACATGGGAAGGTGATAACACTGTGCTTCTCTAGCAAACAGCTAAATTCCTGCTCGAGGGAATCCGCAATTTAATGAAAGGCAAGGCTTGCAAGTATGACACCATTGCGTTCATCTCGATGGAACCAGCTGAAGGACAAACTTGGGAAGCAACGAATGTTGAAGAATTCAGAAACCCTGAATTCTTGCTACACGCTTTAGAATGGAGAGTTAACTTGCTCTTACAAAGATCTGGCATGAAACTCTAAGAAAACATGGAAAAAGAAGGAGACGCTTTCACAGCTTGGAACGCCACTTAAGTCTATTTCTTGAATAACTTAGCCTTAGCTTACGGAGAAGTTTACTAAGCACAGGAACTCATCGCAGCTTTAAAAACTGTCACACACGAACCAACCAAAGTATTCTTGTTAAACGTATTCGAGCTCTGGACACTGAATGTCATCATTACTGACCTCGGAACTTACAGAGAAGGCGACTTTGTCTCATCTGATATTGCTAAATTAGCTAAAGATCGCGTCCTTGATCTCATCAAGTCAGCAAAATTTTACAAAATTCTACCTATTTTTATTCATTTTTGTTTAATTTTTCATCTAGACTCCTGAAAAACGAAGCCGTTGGTCTCTTCGACATTGTAGCCCCACCTGATTTCGCAATTGGATCACCTTTTGGAGCATCTGATGGTGACATTTACAATCGTTATCTAAACTTAGTCCGTGGTTCCAAGGACTGCTATTCCCGTGTCAAGTGGTGGAATGAGATTCACCCAACAGAAAATTGATTATTTCTTTGGGAGAGATACTTTCATTGGTTTATCTATGTTTTACACATTATTTTTTTTAATATTTTAACAAATATCTTAGATTTTCATTGAAAATGAATTGTCTTGTTTTTGATAATGCTAAAATGATAACAATCTTCAACATTTTCAAATGAAAAAAGAATGAAATCTAAAAACTAAATATCAATCAAATTAGAACCACTGAATCTTAATTAACTCTGATAAAAAACAAATGATCCTTTCATTCCAAAAACCTCACAAGTTAATCATAAAAAGATATGATTAAAAAGCGATTCCTCTAACAATTTTCTTCACGAAAATAGCACAATTCGTTATTGATTATTTGTTAACAATTTAAACATAACTCATTCTCAAGTTTAGAACTAATATTATTATTATTATTATTATTATTATAACTAAGTATTTGCAATAAAAATGGAGAAAAAAAAAAATTCAACCGATTTAAAAAATGAAGAGTTTGAACTCCACAAATCTATGATTCGTTCTTCGCTAGTCACAGTAAAAGTAACCAACAAATTGTTTATTATGAAAAATACGAATAATAAAATGAAACCCTCAAAAAATCAAACAAACATTGCTTCTATTTTTAGACTGGTTTAGTATGTATTTTAGAATAGAATATCAATAAAGAGGAGTTTTTGGTACTAAAAAAATGTAATTCTTACAGTCTTCCTATCGCTGATTCACTATTTTAAGATTGTTTTTATTTTTTTTAATTAAATTCCTCCTATCTCCTATCGATCATTGGAGCATGTCATTTGAATTGTTTTGTGTGATTCAAGCACGTATTATTGAGATCTATTTTTATACTAAATCTCTTTTGCAGAGCAACAGAAATACGAAAAAAAAAGAAAGATACTGAAAGTGAAAGTATCGTAAATACCTTCCTATTCTGAAAGTATTCCTTAATTTAACTTTATTTTAGACTTCTCTTTCAAACTGAGAAGAAGCAAGAGTATTCCTTTTTTTATTTCATTTCACAATTGCTTTACGTTACTCATCTAAATTAAGGAAATATAATCAAAATTCCAATAAAACATCCTGCCCGTCTTCTCATTGGTGCCTTTCCCCAGCGAAACAAAGCAAGTAAACCATCTGTTAATATTTATTTTTTGGTCTCTCCCCCCGCAAAATTTCAAGTTAAAATCAAGCAGACACACATTCACACTCCAATCAAATTAACTTTCTAAGTAAGGAATATATCATCCAGCCTACCCTTTTTCTTTAGTGAATTCTTTCAATCTTAGCATATTGCTAATAAATCACAGTTCCAAATGAAATCTCCATTGATTTAGATGTGAAACCTATCCAAAATCTTCTTCTTCTATGTACTGACTCTTTTATTATATTTTAACTTTAAATATCTTGAATACCTACAATTTTATTGATTCCATTCTTAAATTGAATACAAAACCCTTTGGTTTAAAACCTAACCTAAAACGCACGGCCTTTTTAAAAAAGCTATTTAATTTTTTTTTTAGAGAGAAAAAACAACAACAAAAATGAAAACAAACAACTTTATATTTACCTTTTTCCTTATCCTTTTGACAATTGGAAGCTTCTGTGCAGCTGCTGAAGATGAACAACAATAACCTTAAGGTACTCGTTTCCGTCATTTAACTACACTGAGAGGTGGAAAGATCGCGTGGATTGTGATTGCAGCAGTTGGAGCAAGCGCAATGATCACTGTCTTTATTGTGTGTGTTTGTAAGTTCTGGTACACTTACGTTCCAGGATCGTTCACTCCTGGATATGTAGCACAGAAGGTGTGAGGGTTCATCATGCGAAGCATAAACATGACATGATTATTTTTAATGCTGATTCTTCTTTTGCTTTGTGTGTGTCATGTGTGCTTCCATCTTTGTTTCAGTATTCAGCTTTTACTGTCTCATATTAAGATTTAATTAACTTGTGTAAATGGGCTAAGAGATGATGGATAACTCAAAAGAATCAAAGATGCTTCCTGTTTGATGTTAGCAAGTGAATTAAACAAGAAAAAAATGAACAAGAAGAAAAAACCTACATTCATAAATAAATAAATATGAAGGGTTTATTTATTAATTCCATAATGATCCCTCCCCGCAGGAAGGTTAACAATATTTCATGAAAAGAAAAATTTCATATTTAAATCAAAAGGACTTTCAAAGGCATAAGAAGGAGCAAAGAAAAATATGTAAAATGTTACCTTTGAATGTTCTTCGACCTACTTAAAAATAAAAACTAATAAGATGTGCCCTGCGTACTCGTTTTAAGGAGTTCTTTGGATTTTAACATCACCATTTTCTCACCAGTTCCAAACTTTTATTTAAAATCAAGTATTTGATATTCTCCTCAGAATTGAAATTAGTGATTCTTTCTTGATAAGTAATATTCCATAAATAATTCCTTTACAAGCTCCCTCAGTATTTAATTTATTAACTCCTTCACCTTTTCCAATAATCTCCCCAGGGTTATAATTTCTTTGTGGCTTCTGGAGACACTTTACTTGTAAATATGGTAGTATTTATTATTTTGACAAAGCAAGACAAAAATCTTATGCTGGTTTACATGATCTGTTTCAACGCAAGACATGAAGATATTGGTTATTGTCCTTACAAACTAACATGGGTTTTAAAGAAATAGTGTATTTTTTGATCAAGTGGAACATTTTCTTCATATCATATCATTTATTATTTGCATGATCTTGTTTTTTTTTTTGTAATATGATAGAAGACATAAGAAAACTCTCTCTCTAATAATAAATATGGCAAGATAGCCTTTGTTGATAGACTAAATTGCTAATAGAAAAGAATCAACCAAAAAAGATTGAAGAAACGATTCCATTTTTAGATATTATTAATAAAATCTTCACAAAGTAATTACGGTTAATTAAAAGTTAAAAAATAGCCTGTTTTCCTCTTCAAAAATTAGTAACAAGATGCTTATGCACTTGTTTCCTCATCTTATTGTCACTTCAACCTGATCATACGTCAATTTACCTGTTAGTAAATCTCTTGAGTTTCATCACAAAATTCCTCCAACAGAACCCAAGCTTTCTTACAAAAACCAGGTAGTTCTCAAATCAGACCATGCTTATTATTCTAAAGCACTAATCTTCTTTAGGAGAATTATCCATGGTTTTATTGATATTTAGAGAAAAGAATTAATTCCATTTTTTAAAATAATTAAAACTAATTTTCAAATGTCTTGCAATGTCTGCAGTAAAACTCTAATGGAAGGTTTCGGTTTCGTGTTACTTTTTGATTAATCTCTTTCGTCTGTTTGCAAAAACTAATTAATATCCCAATCGAGTATCTGGGGTGGTAAATGAATTTTACTTAACAACGGTGGTATCAATTTCTCCGCCCCATAAGTAACTTAATATTCTTATCTTTATTTCATCTTTTTCTGTTATTTTTTGTACCATTGTAAAGCCTTGCCATCTCACTAAGGCATTACAAGAAAAGATCAACACAAAGTATTTTCCTTTTTTAACAACATTGAGTAATAAAATGCTCACTGTGATATCGTTGATTGATTAGCTTTGTAGCATTAAGAATTCTGTTCAAAACCGAGAAAAATCAGTTTGAATCAATCAATAAATCATAAAAAAACAAATTAATTCCTTAAAGAATCATTATTCGTTCTTTCCTCTTAAACCTTCAAACGAATCCATACCTTAATGGAAATGCAAAAGAACCATCTCACCTTGATCGCATTTTTTCTTCTCTTGGCGATAGGGAGTGTCTGCTGTGAATCTGAAAATAACAGCATCCGTATTAACAGAAACCCAAATCGAATCCTAAGTGACTTACGAGGTGGCTAAATGGCTTGGATCATCATAGCAGCTGTTGGAGCTGGAGTCATGATTTTGGTGTTTCTCTTCTTCTCAGCTAAATTCTGGTATACATACATCCCAGGATAATTCACCCCAGGAAGTCCCGTGTATATTAATCCTGATGGTCAAAAATGACCAGTGCCCAGGATAGGGAAAAATAGAGCCCAAAGTCAAGGGAAATAAACTCATATTGATTTATATTTCTTGTTTGTATGAAACTTTGAATGAATTACTACTTTTAAATTAAATTTTCTATGAAAAAGAGTGAGGTTCTTGTGTTTTTTAATTTTTCTCAAATCAGAATTTCATTATTTGCATGAAAGTATTCCAAAAAGAAGAAATCAGTGGGGATGGAGAGGGAGAGACAAACAACAGCAGCAGAAGAAAAGAGAGTTGGGTAAAAGCATAAATGCAAGAATAATGAGGGTAATATGTTACTTTAATAATAAATCCTTTCCCTTTATCTCTCCTCCCAACCAAACCAGAATCCCAAAAAAATGAAAATGAAGTTAGAAGACAAAGTAATTTTGTAAATATTTTAATCAGACAAATAAGATTAAAAGAAACTGTAATTCCTTCAATCAGCAGATAATATCTCATTTTTTCTATTACCTAAATAAGCATATATATTGCTAAATAAGATACATATTACGAATGTGCCAATTTGACATTAGAACGATAGATAAATTCAATGTTTATCAGTTTAACCTCCCAATTTTGGCACTGAAAATATAAAATCAAAAGTGCTTTAATCAAAAATCATGGAAAGCTACCTAATTGTTGAAAAAATAGAGCAAAACTACTAGTATTTTAGTTGGGAAATAATCGTTTTAAAAAAGCAATTAATTAAGAAGAATGATCACACCAAGGAAATTTATGCTTGTGAAACAAAAACCAAATTGAAATAATTAATAAAGAGATCGAGTGATTTATAAAAATAGCTTAGCAGTGATCCAATATAAGTTCATAACTCTCACAGCCATCTTTCTACCGGAAAAAACTTCAAAATAGCTAATTTTTCAAATACAAAAAAGCAGATAAAAAAACTTGATTTGTATGATGAGTTCCTCTGAAAATAAAGAGGAGAAAGACACTTAAGATGATCATCTATCAAGCTCATAGATCAACAGCAATAACAGATAAGCTACTATTTAAATCTCTATTAGCATAAAGAATGCTTGTGTTAGTCATTTTCTGCAGGTATTCTGTGTCTGTTTTATCGGCGTAGGATTGTTTTTCTTCCAAAAGTAGCTTTCTCTTGTTAGCCATTAGGATCTTAAATTCGTGGATAGAGAAGAATGGTTCGAAGAGCCTATGCATGATACGATTGTTTTACTAGTATTTAACGCAGATAGCACTTTGCAAACAGCAGGGGAGCAATCTTCAATACAATCCTAGCTCCCTCTTGAAATACCTCCAAATATCTTCAGCAAGAGTCTCTCCATGAGTAGTGAACCTGAGTGTTTCTAGGGATAGGAGATATCCTCTCTTATGACAGGAACACATTCTTAGTTGCTTGACTATGTTTACGCTCAGGAATAAGTAAAAATAGCATCAGAAAATTGCGTTTTTTTTTAATTATTTTGAACTTTCAAACACAACAATCCAAAAGTTAATTGAAGACAGCATCTTACATTAGATGAACCACACATAGAAAGTCACCTAGTTCTTAGGAGAATCTAATTTCTGGACTGATCTCTTCCCAAACATGCAAGGCATCGCGGAATATGAAAATACTGAAACACTCTAGAAAATATTAACACAAACAACATCAGGAGCGTCATTAGTTATTGGTAAAATTACACGCTACCAACATAAACTACATGTATTTTGTATTTACACTCAAAGGAATGGTAGACACTGTGGAAGATCAAGAAAGAATACTGAAGGGATTGTCAGTATCGCTTCCTAATATTACCTTGTCCACATTGATTCTCCTCATCAACAGTTAAGAATTTTTCGCAATATTTGAAGAAAAAAAAACAAAATGATTTATTAATTATTTTTTTCCCTTTTGATTTCCACATACAGAGCCTCCTTGCAGCATATACTCTACCGACTCAAGCTAATTACTGGCGTTAAGTAACATACCCTTTCAAAGTACCCTCGAGTTCAACTAAACAGTGCCTATTGAAGAAATCGATTTAACTAGCACAATATGCGCTATGCTCGATGTGCCTATTCCCTTCAGTAACTTTGGCTCAGTCATCCCTCAATTATACCCTGAAAACATGCCCTTAGAGTTAAGTGAACTTTACACAAATCAAACCAGATAATGGTACACTGTTCTGTATCACATTCTCTTGAATACACACTAAGTTTAGCATTATCTAATAGAGTTCTAGAAACGATATCCTGCATTTTTTGATGCCTCAGAAGTCGCGTAGCTTAAAGGAGAAATAGATTCTCTTGGAGTGAAATTCTCTGAAATCGGAGAGAGGCTTGTACATGATAATGTGACGGAGATTACAGAATTTGATTAGAGTTATAACGAGTCTCTTGGGAGGAACAACAGTAGTCTTCTTAATGAAACAGTGTAAAAGGAAGAACTACTACGAGTGAATTTGAATTTGGAACTTGAATCTGAGATGAAAGCTGAGATTATACGGATGAAAGATGTTCTTAGAAGAATTGACGATGTCATATCTCGCAGTAATTACGGATAAATTCATGTGATGATCACTGGGTATTTTATGCTGATTCTAGCGATGTGTCTTCTGATAAGATCAGAACTCAAAGGAAATAGTGGATTTCTAAGATAAATCTTCAAGAAGTTATTTCAATGGAAGGATAGTACTCAACCGGTTTATCAAAGATTCAACAATATCATATTCTCAGTGATCTTGATCATCCCATTGATAGCCATTAATCACAGTAACGGACTGAACTTCAAATTGGTTTGAATAATTTTAAAATATTTTTTGTTGTTTTGTTGCAATTGTCAGAATAATGGATGCTTTTGAGCTTGATTCTAGCAGATATATCCCTTCAATGTCGACTATAAGCATCGTGTGCTCGATTAGTTGTTGAATCTATCATTTTAGTCTTCTCCTCAGCTTGGTAGTTAGGAATGCTGAGTCATTTCTCACCGAATGAAATTTTATCAAAAACAATAATATTTCTGAGTTTTGTCTGCTTACTGAGCATATATTCCTGGTTATTATGGAATCTACGAAATATTCTGAGAAAATAAACTGGGATGCAATAGCCCAAAACAACTTTATTCTTGAATTGCTCTCTTGTATTGAATTTAATATCCTTGGGAACTTCTGCTATTTCTGCATCCGAAAACGAAGAAACGCACTAATTCATGGTAGCCTTCACTGTCGGAACAGTTTTATTATCAGTAATCATACTCAAAATGTTCACCTAGTCAACAACCAACAACAACACTAATTCCTTTTCTTATTTGTTCTGGCTTCTAATAGGTTTGACATTCATCCCAACACTCATAATCTCTTCTCATTCTATTATGTCTTTATTCTCGATTCTAATCTTTTTCTTCTAGATTTATCACTTATTTCACTTGAGTTCCTTATCCCTAAGCACTAATTCCTTCAATAAATCACAAGATACTAAATAACCTTGGTCATATTGCTTTATTCTAAGTTATCTACTTGCAATTACAGGACTTCTAGCACATTCACTGCTTTCCCATTCCATCGAGTTAGTCTCTCTCAAAGGATCCATCCATCTCGATCATGAATTGCATTTTCATCATCAAAAAGAGCATTAACATGAAGGTGTCTTGCATAGAATACTAAACATCCTCCCGATGATTGAATTCTCTAGTCTACTCTCAAATTTTCTTCTGATATCTGGACCTTCTTTGCTTCTTGCGTTTGTCATCCCTGTCTATTTAAAATTGTCAAAAGCAAGATGCTTAGGAACAATCTTAGGATGTTTGGAGTATCTTATCAGTGATTCGATACCAAAAGAGTACTTTGTTTAGGATTAAAGTAAATTAATGAAAATAAGCTAATCAGATGAAGATGAAAGGGAAAAGGTGTAAATACCTGGTTAGACAGAATACCAAGAAGCTTAGCCACCTGTGGGATTGTCCTTAGAATCAAACGACCAACATATCATCTCTTCTTATGAAGAATCAAATGTTAAATTTATCCTTCAGGCATACATATTTACAACTCTTGTAACCTTTTTTGCCCTTTCCTTTGTAGTTATCTAGCTTCTTTTAGAATATTTCTAAACCTCCTTGCATTCCTTCAGAATAGCTAAAGAACTGTTTATTTTTAGAGCTATTAATTTCGCTGTTCTCCCATATGCACTTCTCATATTCTCTCGATATTTCTTAGTCTCAGAGAGCACGGATACAATCACTGCTACTCGAAATACTTAATCACATTAATCTCATCATTCCAACAAATCTTCATATGATCCATAGTCTGAACTCGTTCATTTATCAACAATCGATGATTCTTCGTTTGCCATCAGTAATCGATCGATTTCTTCTTGAAATAGCGAGAATCGATCGATGGATGATATATTAACTATTCTTTTATTGATTTTCCAAAAATAGACCAAAAATATCCAAATAATCTGATCTTTTATTTGGCATTTCTAGAATATAAGAATGAGATAAATACTTAATTTCTGTTTATTTCCGAAAACAAACAGCTCTCATTTATCTAAATAAGGATGTATTCTATGTTTTATTCTCTCCATTTCAAACAATAACCCCCTAGTGGATTTCCCTTCATTCATATTGCTTTCGCTTAAGAAAAACCTAAAATTAACAATCATAATTAAATAATCAAAAAATCGATGTTTCCCAAAGAGACTATTGATTAATCCCGATTGCGCGTTGTCAAAAGCGATTAATGCATTGTCATCGTCGTAGTTATGAGAATGGTATTATTAATTATTCCCAAATAATCTATTTACACTTCTTTTTGTGCTAACTTACAACTTAACTTTGTTATGATATTCTCAATAACTCCCTCCTAACCTCCTAAGAATAGGATTTCTTGTTTAAACGGAATGCCATAGGTATCAAATTTGACTTTATCGCTATGTTTCCTAAATCTTTGGTGGCATCCTCAATAAAAGAAATAATCCTTGATCTTTTTGCACTTAGGATAGTTCTATCTGCCATTTCATTTCCTTTTAATTACTCAACCATTTGTAAACAAGGAATATTTTATGACAATTCTGACAATTCGCAAGATGGTAGTTTCTTGTTACACCTAGCCATAATTCCTCTTGGGATGAAATTATGATAATTTGTTATCGATATCCCGCTAAATTAAGAGATTCCTGAGTACTCTTCCCAAGTAAGCTCTCTCTATTATAAATCTTGGACCTCTCTTTGTTTTCCCTGAAATCTATTTTGTTCATTTCTCTAAACAATAAGCAACTTATAGCTAGTGAATAAACGAAAGTAGGTGATTATCCAGTATCATAGAATTTCTGAAGCACTTAGGCTTTAAATAACCTCAGGATGGCTTTTACGTACAATCACCATAACTTTGTGAAATTTCTGAGAGGTATGCGATCCAATGGAATATTTATTTGATGTCAATACGCACAATCACACTCGTATGTATCTTAAAAAGAGACAGAGTCGTAATTATTTTAACTCAAAAAAGAAAATAAAAAATAATAGATTTCCTAAATTACTAAAAAAAAAAACAACAACTAACGATTCTTACCTTAACAACTCTTAAAAGCACGAAGAAACATGGCGCGAACATCTAAGATTCTAATACTCTCCATCTTTGTTTTCATGGCAATTTTTGGAAGCATATGCAGTGCTTAAGATGAAACTAAAAATCTTAGGAATAACCATAACACTCCTCGCATGTTATCTTCAATTAGAGGGGTAAACTAGCATGGATCATTATTGCAGTAGTCGGTGCTGTTGTGATGGTAACTGTTTTCGTGTATTTCTCTTGTAAACTAAGATACACTTACGTTCCAGGGTCATTTACCCCAGGATATCTAGCTTAAAAAGAAGAAAAAATTTCTTTAAAATGAAAAGAATCCCCAATAGACCAGTATCACATAAATTCACATCACAATCACCTTTAAACGCTTATCTTTAAGAAAATCGATGCTTTAAACTTCTTAAAAATAACTGAAATTGTTTTGTGTTTATTTGTCTTCGTTAAGATAATTAAGTTTCCTTCCATTAAATCATAGAAGTATCAGAAATCAAAAAAGGAATTTGTTCTGTTTATGATAATAAGTGAATATTAGTGTTAATGCTATGTTTTTCTCAAAAACCATTATATTTCCCCTTTTAATCATGATAAGATGGATTTGTTGGTTTAAGTTATGAAGAATAAATCTTTAACTTCAATTAACTTAAAACAGATTTTAAAACGTGAAACAATTTCTTTCTCATACTTAATTTGGTGGAGTATTAATTACATCTCATTGTAAAGGTAGTAACCTTATTGAGGATAAACTGGAATCCTTCAAAAATCATAAAAAATTGTCTTTTGGAGGATTCCAAAATCAACAATCCAAAAAATATCCCTAACTGGACTTGAGCAATTAATTAAGTCCAAAAAAAAATATTTTTAAAGCATAAAATTGCCACAATGGAATAATTTGGATTAATTATTTCATATGCAAAATGGATTCTTTCCCTACTTTTCCTTTATTAATCTTGGAATTACATCTCCTAAGAAAAAATCTCCACTGTAAATCCTTTTTATTTGGGTAATTATTTCATAGATATAAAGGTTTTTTAAGAAGCAAAACTCGAAAAGGAAATATGGTACAACAGGACAGTCAAAGTACATAAACACAGTCAAACTGAAGAAAGAAAAGAAAGAGGGGAATAAGTATTATATTTATGTATTATGTGAGAGTAAATGTTTGAAATGGTTTTATTTTTGTTTTCAAGAAAACTCATATGAGGGAATCCATGGAGTTTTCTCTTTCTTTTGTGCTCTCAAAAATCAGCATTAAGACGGAAGACTTTATCTTCTTTGGATGACATGACACCAGCTTTTTGATATTCGGCCACTCTCTTTTCGAAGAAGTTTGTCTTGCCTTGGATGCAGATCATGTCCATCCATTCGAAGGGATTCTTGCTATTGTAGAATTTAGGGACATTAAGCGAGAAGAGCAGTCTGTCAGCAACGAACTCGAGGTATTGCTTCATCATCTATAGGAAGAATAAAGAAATTAGTAAGCAAGAAGGGAAAGTAGAAATGAAGATTTATTTATAATTTGACAGAAAGAGCAAGAAAAATTATTTTGCTAAATGTATGTTTTGTGTAATTAAATTAATTTGTGGGGTAAATTTACTGTGCTGTTCATGCCGATGAGTTCAACTGGGAGGGCTTCAGAGATGAATTCCTTCTCGATTTCAACAGCTTCTGTGATGATTGAGTAGATTTCTTCTTTGGTGAGTTTGTTGTTCATCATAGAATAGAGTAAACAAGCGAAATCAGTGTGGAGTCCTTCGTCTCTGGAGATAAGCTCATTGGAGAAGGTCAAACCAGGCATGAGGGAACGCTTCTTCAACCAGAAGATCGCACAGAAAGATCCAGAGAAGAAAATACCTTCGATAGCAGCAAAAGCGATGAGTCTAGATGCAAAGTTATCGTTGTTGTTAATCCATTTCAGAGCCCATTGTGCTTTCTTGTGGATAACAGGGACATTCTGTGCTGCCTTGAAAAGGTAATCTTTTTCAACTTCATCTTTAATATATGTGTCAATGAGGAGGGAGTAAGTCTCTGCATGGATGTTCTCCATGGCGATTTAGAACCCATAGAAAGCACGGGCTTCAGGAGCTTGAACTTCACACATAAATTACTCAGCTAGATTCTCCAAGACGATGCCATCTGATGCTGCGAAGAAAGCGAGAACGTACTTAATGAAATGTCTCTCGTTATCAGTGAGTCTCTCCCAGTCTTTAAGGTCTTAGTACAGATCGATTTCGTCAGCTGTCCAGAATGAAGCTAGTTCTTTCTTGTACATCTCCCAGATTTTACTGTGCTTGATTGGGAACAAGACGAATCTTCCTGGATTCTCCTTCAAGAGTGGTTCATCAGCATATTCGGGTCTCTTGGCGTTTTTGGTCTCTTGATTTTTCGACTTCAAAGCAGGCAAGGGGTTGATGGTAGCTGCAAGGTATTTGTTGAGCTTCACAGATGAAGTTTTCTCATTGATTTCTTGAGAAGCAGAGATGGGATCAGAAGCGACGAGTTAGCTCATAATTATTGTTGATTGTAAGTTGCTTAAAGTTTTTTTGCTTTATTTCTACTCTTGAATTTTGTTATCTTTATCTTTGTTTTTGTTTGTAATGATTTGTTATCCTGCGAATCAGTGATTCCAGAAGCAGCCTTTGAAGCTTCGTTTATCAGATAATTTTGAAAACAACCCACTTGAGCGCCTGAATTCTACGAACTCCGCCTAGTTTCCAATTTCAAAAAATCCACCAATCACAAGCTCCCACATCGTGGTATTCCCACCATTGCAAGATGTCATAACAAATAGCAGGTTTGTAAGGGGATAACGCTATGTCTAAGTGAAGTTATTATGGAAATTAAATGAAATATCCATGATATTTCGATTGGTATTTTAGCGAAAGAACAAGAAGAAATATAAAAATGTTTTAGTATGTCAAAAAGATAATAAGAAGCGGGTTCTGGTAATTGTCTACCAAACCAATGGATATATGCATACGCTTACTGATAACATTTACAAGAAAGAAAAGA
>Ga0302271_10000842_pt1 | contig 30220 bp, 31 predicted proteins | sample III_Bog_N1_1_FD_198767 | JGI IMG/M metagenome (GOLD analysis project Ga0302271, IMG submission 198767) | Peat permafrost microbial communities from Stordalen Mire near Abisko, Sweden - III_Bog_N1_1 | ecosystem: Environmental > Terrestrial > Soil > Wetlands > Peat | place: Sweden: Abisko... | reverse complement strand
AAAATATTTAATTACATCAATTCCACTCTTCTGCCGAGGAAAAAAAGACCCAGAAGGCAAGGCGGATTTCGTTTTATATGTTCTAAGTTTCCCACTTCCCTCTAGGCTTTGAACGAGTGAAAAATTCAAAAAGTTAGAAAAAGACATAACAAAAACAAAATCTTTTTATTTTCCTTTGAAATGTGTTCTGCTGACTGAGTCAGAGCAGTTTGCAGGGATTATTTTCTTGGGTTTAATGCCTGTGATTAGTCGAAAGGGATATTAATTGGGTAGTAATGAATTAAAATACTTCCAAAAAATTACTTCTGGGTGGTAATAAAAATATCTGTAAAATCTTTTTGGATTAACCAGATATTTTTAGAAAAGAAGGTCTAGAAAAAAAATAAAGGATATTTACCTAAATTAAGTCACGAGCTGAGTGAGGAATCGAAGGAACTAAGAAAGGGAGACCGCCAAAAGACAGAATATAGTTATTAGAATCAATTTTGAAAAGGAAAATTTACAGAGTCAGAATAGCTGAACTGGTTAGGCAAAAATAAAAACTTAAGTTTTGTTCACTTAGATATCAAGAAATAAGAAAGACTTAAAGCATCACAGCCATTAATCGATTGCATTACTTATTTTTAAGCTACAAATATCCAAGAAATCTGCCAGGAAACCTTCTATTTTAACTTCGCTTGGTGTTGATAATAAAACTATCAAAGGTTGAAACAATATTCAAGATATTTTTGACGATAAAAGATCATTAGACAAATGAACGTATTCAAGAAATTGCAGACAGTTGTAGGCAAGAAGGAGAAGAACTTCTCAGCGTTCGATGAGATCATCGGCAAAGATAGAAACATCGAACTCGGTGACATAGATAAACTCAAAGTAGGAGATCTAGTAGACATTGTGAAGAAGTACGATTAGTTTGTGATAAAAATGAGGAAAGACACAAGCCCAATAGTTGAGCAGCATGAAGAGCTCACTGAAAAGGTTAATATATTTGAGACATAGCTGAAAGTGAAGATGCATGAGAACGATGAGATGAATAAGCAATTGCAGGATTTATAAAGGATGTTGAATATGGAATTGCAGAAGAACATACAATTGCAGGAAAGTTATGAGTTTCTGAATAATAAATATGAGCATTTGAAGAGCAAGGAAGAGGAGAAGGGGAAGGATAAAGGAGGAGAAGAGGAAGAATTGAATGAAGCTGCTAAAGTAGTTATCAGTGCGGATTCAGAATTACTGATGTTCACGAATGAGAAAGAATTGTAGCATTTGAGGAATCTATTTGATTAGTTAAAAGGTGACACGGATGCGTTCATGGAGACACTGAATAAACTTGGCAAGACAGTTACTGATTAGGAAGAGTAGAAAAGAGAGAAAGAAGCGAAAAAGAAGGAGAAAAAAGAAGATTCAGAATAAGAACATTAAGATGGAGAATAAGCAACGGAGGAGAATTAAGAGGAAGGAGAAGAAAATGAATAAGAAAATGGCGAAGAGAAGGAGGAAGAGGAAGAAGAGGAAGAGGAGTTGACATTGGAGGAGTTGTGCGGGAATACATGGGACAGTTTGGCTTAGTTCAATGAATAAATTGATATTCTTTTGTAGCGAATGAAAGAATTCAACACTAGAAAAGAGAGAAATGCTAGCAATAACTCTAAGCTGATAAGCAGTTATGAAGATCAGCTTGTTTAGAAGCAAAAAGAGATCGATTTGATTTATCAGGAGAAAGGTCTGCTTCTTTTTTTTAATTTTAACTTACTATGAAAAAAGGAAAAATTGAAAATAACTGAAAAGTTTATTCGATTTGCATTTTAGAAAAGGAAAAGGAGACACGTAAGCTGTTAGAGAGCGATTTACTGAGCTTAACAGGTGGATTTAGTGATGAGAAAAGAAGGAACGCTGAGCTAGAAGAGAAAGCAGCGAATCTCATGAAGTAAATGGGCGATTTATTTAATGAAAGAGAGCAAGCTGTGGGCTAACTAAAGTAAGTTATCGAAGAGAAAACGAGTTTAACTCAAGAACTCTCAAGGACATAATTGTCTAACAATCAAGAAGACACTAAATTAAGAGAAGAATTAGATGATCTGCAACATGAATTAGAAGATTGCGAAGAGGAAAACGATTAGCTAAAGGAATAGCTCAAAAAAGCATAAGAAGATCTTTATCTGAAGACGAAGGAATTAGATAACAAAGATAGACAGGATAAATTAAAATCAGCTTAAGTTGCTAAGGACATGTAGAAATTAGAAGCAAAAGTGTAAGATTCATAGAAGGATCTTGAGAAGTAGATCGAAACTAGTCATGAGACACTTTAAAGATTGAAATTGTTGGAAGAAAAGAGAGTTGCTGAGAAGAATAAGTTAAAGCAGTTGAAAGAGAAAATCAAGGAATTGAATGAAGAATTGAATAAAAAGAAATTAGAAAATGCGAAAGATTTGGAATTGAAGAATAAGTAGTTGAATGACTTGGAAGAGGAGTTAAATGGGTATAAATCGAAGTCAAATGTCAAGGAAGAGCTTGTGAAATTGACTTTGGAGAGGGATCTGAAGATAAATAATCTTTAGATTTTATTGGAAGATAAAACTGCAGCTTTGAAATAATCACAAGAAGAGTTAGCTGCTGTGAATGAAGAAATCGAAGATTCAAGGGCGAAGGCTTAATAATAAGAAAAGTTGATTAAGTAGTTACAAGAAAAAAGGGAATTATCTATTTAGGAGATTCAAAAATTGCATGCGTAGATTGATATTTTTAAATCGCACGCAAATCCACAAACATAAGCGAAAATTGCAGAAATATAGAATCTCCTGGATAGGGCATCAACTTCGACACTCAACTAAAGTTCAAATTCGCTTTAGGACGGAAATCCGAGTCCAGGAAAAAAATAATTTAGCTAGAATTTTAAATCGTCTGATATTAGTCTTAAATAATCATCTTCGCTACCACCCAGACCTTAGAATATTCCATCTTAAGCTTCGTAGTCTTCTCCAGTGTTGCCGGAGATGGCGAAGGATGAAATGAAATATCTCGCAGATATGAAACGAGAAATGGAAGCTGTTTATAAGGAATACATTAACATAGCATTTAGCTATGAGAAAAATACACCGAAGGAGAACACCGAGAATTTCATGAAACTAGAGAAGAAAATCAATCTCTCAATTAAGAAAGCTTAAGATCTCATTGATGCTATTGAAGATGCATTCTGAGACTGCAAAATATTGATTTACATAATAATTATTATGAATCTTTTTCATTGAAAAATTTATCAAATATCATTTTGATATTTCTTGTATAATATTGCTAACTCCGAAACAATCAGTCTTTTTTGAGTGTTTCTTTCTCTTAAATACGTTCAAACTTGCTTAAAATTCCATCGGAATTAGTAGATTTTAAAGTTAAATCAGTTTTGATAATATTTATTGTGACATAGAAAACTCTCTCTCTCTCTGTTTATTCTTTCCTTTCCTAAATATCTTTGAATTTAAGTAGAAAATACGTTTTTGTTATTTATTTTAAGACGAACAACGACTGTGCGTGCTGACATAGATAAATGAAGAATACAATTTTGTTAAAATAAACTAAATGTTTGTTTTTTGTGCTGAAATTGTATTTTTCACCAGAGACAGAACTTGCTAAACCATTTCGATGATCTTAGCAGGAATTTTCTGAATTCTTCCCAGAGGAGCAACATCATCGAGAAAGGAAGCCCAGGGATACCGAATTGCCAGAACTCCAATGGACGAGAACCAAATATACCTTGAACACCTGGTGTGTAGAAGAGGAAGATACAAAGAACTGTCTCAACGAGGATACCCAAGAACATGACGGAATTGACAGGTGATGTTGTGAAGGACATCTTTCTGCTTTTGCAAGCGAACACATTGCTCCATTGGACGAGAACAATAGCGACAAAGAAAGATGTTTGAGCGTAGAAGAGGGCTTCAATGGAGAAGCAAACTGGCTAGCCACTCACAGGAGAAAGATTAGTTAAATCGCATTGGAGATTCCAAGGAATGGATGTCTCAAATACTCCTTGAGAGTTGCATCTGATGAGAGACTTTCTAAGATCGTATTTAGCATCATCGTCGACTTACCAATTGATAGTATAGTCCAGAGAGCTGAAATTAACGCCCGTGCAAGATGGTTTATTCGCATTGTAACCTGGTTGAATAATCAAGTAGTTATAAATCACAGTATTATAGGTGAATTATTCAGGGAATAATGTGAGTTCATTTCCAGCTAGATTAAGATATTCTTAGAAATCATCAGACTAAGGAGTGTATCCAGAGAAATTCGCCATTCCGTAAAGTGCTCTTGGAGTGAATCCGAAGTTGTTACTGAATTGATAAAATGTAAAACAATTAGTTTAAAGCTATTATTTTTTTGAGAAATTATTTACAGTGTCGTGTAGTAAGCTGTGAAACCAGCGCCTGTGGAGATAAGACCCATGAGGAGATATGAATGAGTGATCAGCTTAGCCGAGACAAGATGGTCAGTTTATTTTCTAGGCTGTCTGGTCATAATATCAAGTTCAGCTTCTTCGTAAGCGAGAGAGAGTGCGGGCAAGATATCGGTACCGACGCAGATGCAAAGCATGAAAATGTTAGAGAGAGGGAGAGGGATCTAGATGATAATGAAAGCGAGGAAAGGAATGACTTCAGGGATGTTGGAGGTAAGTAGATACACGACAGTCTTCTTCAAGTTATCGAAAATCTTACGGCCTTCTTGCACACCAATGACAATAGAAGCGAAGTCGTCGTCAAGTAGAATCATATCAGCTGCATCCTTAGTGACGTCACTTCCAGTAATGTTCATGGAAATACCTACACAAATATTAAAAATGATTAGTTTTTGTTGTTTTTAAGATTTTTCTCTAATTATTTTTTACCAATATCTCCTTGTTTGATAGCAGGTGAATCATTCACACCATCACCTGTGACTGCACAGACAAATCCTTCAGCTTAGCAGGCTTGCACAATTTAGAGTTTCTGAGCTGGTGTAGTTCTAGCGAAGACGCAGTAAGGTTTCTTGACCCAACGACGTAGATAGTAGAATTAGTCTTTGCCTTCCTCTTCTTCTCTTTCTAACGAAGCAACGATCTTGTCACCGTGAACGACGATAGCATCGCATTTTTCAGCAGCTTCTTCCCAAGAAATATTTTCGTGTTCTACGATTTCATCGATTGTCTTGACGCTCATGGGGATAATGTTAACCTTGAGGAGAGAAGAAAAAGGGTTGTTGAGTAAATGGAATTCATTTAAAAAAATAATATTTGCTTACTTGACGAGCAATAGAGGCAGCAGTGGGAGGTTGATCACCAGTGACCATAATAACTTTAATACCAGCAGATCTGCATTCGAGAATAGCATTAGGCACACGGGTCTTAGGAGGGTCGATCAGAGAAATAAGACCGCAGAAAGAAAACCCAGCGAGTTTGAAGTTGAAATTAGCAGGGCTTGTGACGTTGAAGATTGTCGAGTTGAGAGGGAATTCCTCACGGAGAAGATGGAGCTTAGCGAAACCAAGAACTCTTTCACCTTTCTTACCGAAACGGAGATTAACCTTGTCGAATTTGGTGTTCCATTCTTAGTCGATTTCTGGTTTACGGTCTCCAACAAGAACATTTGAGCAATATTTCCAGATTCTTTCAGGAGCACCTTTCATGTAAACACAATAGTCACTGTCACTTGTCTTTTGTTCTACGATTGTGAGGGCGAATTTGACTGTGGAGTTAAATGGCATTCTTGCAAGTTGACCTAAGAAATTACAACAATAAAAAAAGATATTAAAAATTGGTTTAAAATAAATAAATAAATTGAATCATATTTTCAGCAAATTATTGAATAATTACCTTTGCTTTCAGCTACTCTGAAGCGGTTTCTAGTGGTGTCAATATCTTCAACGTATTAGAAGAATCTAATAAGACCAGTCTCTGTAGCATCTCCCATGACTGGAATCTTGGTGAAGTCGATGCCTTCCTTGTCTTCTTTGTCAGCTACTTCGCTGAGATCAAATCTAGCTTCAGAAGAGCACATAGCAGCGTAGTGAAGATTCTAAAAGCCTTTATCAGATTCATCGTATTCTAACTCAGCAGCAGAAGCCTGTGATTTATTCTTTGCGCGGATAACTTAGTCATTGTACCACATGTGCTCAACAGACATCACATTCTGAGTGAGAGTTCCTAAGGAAGGCAACAATTAGCAACAACAAAAAAATAACTAATGTATATATTTACCAGTTTTATCAGAGCAAATGCAAGAAGTAGATCCAAGTGTTTCGACAGCTTCTAAGTTCTTCACAAGGACGTTCTTCTCAGAGAGAGTCTTAGCAGTGATAGCAAGGGAAATGGTGATGCATCCAAGTAAACCTTCAGGTACATTTGCCACCAAAATACCAATACCGAAAATGAGACATTGCAGAATTCCGTAACCCATGAGAAGCCAGGCTAGCAAGAAGAATGAAACACCAAGACCAAGAGCAATGATTGTAATCATGATAACGAATCTATCGAGTTCTTATCTCAATGGACTCTTGACTTTCTTATCAGCAGTAGACAGATCAGCAATTTGTCCAAGAGTTGTGTTGTCACCGATTCTGATAACGACACCTTTACCTTGACCTTCTTTGCAGAGAGTACCGAAGAAGCACAGATTGGAAGCTTCCAAAGGATTCTCAGGGTGAGAGCACTCAATTGTTCTAAGCAAAGGTTCAGTTTCACCAGTTAATGGCGAGTTATCTACTTTCATTTCAATTGACGACAAGATACGAACATCAGCTGGAATCTTCTCACCGGCCTTCATCATGACGACGTCTCCTACGACAATCTTCTAAGCTAAGATTGTCTGTTGGTTTCCGTCTCTAATGACAGTGCAGTTTTAAGGTAAGAAATTCTTGAACGATTCCATCAAGGCCTCACTCTTGGCACTTTATTAGAATGTAATGTAACCAGTCAAGAGAATAACACCGATGAGAACGATACCTAGATACATGTTAGAAGGGTCACTTGGCTACAAAATGTAAGTCAAGATACAGAGGATAGATCCAACCCACAGCATGATAGCAAATCCATTGGAGACTTCCTTCACGAATTTCTTCCACAAGGGTTCACGTTCCTTCTCGCTGAGCTTGTTATCACCTATTATTAAAAGAAAATATATTAGAACCATAAAGATTATTCTTCGTTTCATATTATTTACCGAACTGCTCATTGAGTTGCTGGGCTTTGGCGGAACTGAGACCTTTTGTGTAATCGGTTTAGTATCTCTGACGCAACTCCTCCAAAGGGATTCTGTGGTCATCCATCAAACCTAATGCTTCTTTCGTTTGCACTTTGTTTTCCTTCTCGTTTTCTTCCGTTGTTGGTTAGGAAGTCACAGCTTTATATTGTGAGTTGGGCTCTTGATACTTCCTCGAAGCATTAATCGACTAACGACCAACTTACTAGCCTGCTGGATTTCTGTTGTTCGTGTTGCTAGCTCGATTCGACATCTAGCTCTGACGCAACTCATTGAGTTAGTTGCCAAGCTGCAGAGATTATTTCAGTTCTTCGAAGGTACGAATGACTGATCCTCTTGCGGACTCAGCGACTGGCTCTGTGTACTCCGCATGCGTCTTTTTGTAGTTATCCCCTCTCATTTTAACAAGGGTTTTATTTTATCCTTTAAGCTTTTTGACCTTTATGCTTTTTTTCAGTACTTAAACTAATTTTTTTGGGATTTATTTTTTTTCTTCTTTTTATTTCTTGGAGTTTCCCCACATATTTCAAAGCATCCACACAGTCTCTCACTTGATTTTTGTTTATTTTAAGGCTATTTGTTTTCCGATCTAGCGCATTCTCACCCATTGATACGCTGGAAGGGTGAAATTAAGCTTGACATCGAAAAAGAGAGAAATGTAAGGAGTATAAAAAAATAGAAAGTCATATATTAACACTATTTATCGCCTATTGTTAGAACGCAAACAAGGAATCCTATTATTCTTTTATAACATCATTAGGCTTGTCTATCTTTTATTATGGAAATTAATGCACTTTATGAGCTACAAATTGACCAACTTATGTGGCATATTTTAAGTACATTTTATAGCCTTTTTTTTGGGAAATTTCCTACCTCTAATTGTGTGTAATTGAGCATCACAAGAGATGAATTTATACCCTTTGTTTAGATTGAGATTTATACTGAAATTAAAAACTAAAATGGTCCACTTGGGATTCTCCTAGGTACTTTCTAACACTGTGCTTATTTGTTTGTTCTCAATTACTACAAACCACAGTGGTTGAGTAGGTAATCTGATTACAAAAAGAAAATGAGCAAAACAAGTATAATATTTTTAACTAAAAAGCATTTTAGAAATAATTTTAGATTGCGAGCATCGTTTTTTCTGAGCTATCGAGTAATAAAAGAAATACAAAAAATTAATTATTCTCAAACTGTCTGACCACAAAGAACATTTGATAGATTCGAAAATATTTAGTTGCTAGAAGAGAGGGAGATGATGTATTCTCATGCTTAAATAGAATAAAAAATATCATATCAATATGAAAATTTCCAAAAACATAATTTAATATTGTTGAAAAAAAGAATGAAAATTTAACTGCAAAAATTTAATATTTATGGAAATATTAGGTATTTACTTGAAAAAATATGCCAAACACATTTTCAGATTAAACTTGAAAAATTAAATTTCGACAAATAATATATATGAAAGTAACTTGAAGTCAAGGAGTTCATTTGAATGCAGATGTCAATTTGCGCTATTAATAAAAATTGAAGTCATTCCTTCAAGTTGATAATTGGATGCTTTTCAGATAGGAAATAGGTTCCTGAACGGGTGTATATTTATTTATGTCTCTTCTCATGAGATACTTCCCTATCTGATTTGAGTCGTTTCTGAACTTATTGTAGGCTAGGAAACTCAAGAATATTAGATGTAAATATTTTTTTAACTGTACTACTCTTGTGTATCTAATTATTCAAAAAAATTCATTAAAGTGAAATACCATTTTCGCAAGAAATCTAATTTATCAAAGTATTAAGAACATCGTCCTTTCTAATCACCTAATTTGAACTCTGTTTCTTTCAAATACTTGTAATATTTCATTCAGCATACAGTTTATTCTTTAAAATTCTTTGTACCAATACATAAACCATATTTAACCCAAAAAAATTGAGCAAAAATATCACAATAGAAATCCAATGATAATGATGATAAATACATTGATATTTTTACATGAGTCACGAATTATTTATTTTGGGAGATATTTTGAAAGCAATAAAAAAATAGCTAATGGGTCTTTAGCAGGAAAAATTGCAGGGAGGGAGAATACAAAATCAACGAAAGATAAGAGAGAAAGTTGTGGATGCCAAAGTTTTAATTCCCCCCAAAACACAAAGAAAATCATAAGGGTTAAAACATAAAGCATCATGGATAACAATACCCATTTCTGGGGCAACGGTGATAGAAACGACGTAGCTATCTCCTACGAGGACTACTACAGCATCATGGACTGCCTCCTCGACGAGAAACTTTCCCCTGAAGCTCTTCTCAAATTCAAGAACTTGCACGAAGTCAGCATGTATGGTGTCTCATATGTGCCACTCTTCTGCTTACCTATCGCATTGGGCGTCTCACGAATGCTCACTGGTTAAGTCAAAAGAGGTCACAGTGGATACAGAAATATTTGGACACTCATGAGTATTGTTCTACCATTCACTTGCTGGTACGGTTACACAACGCCCATTCCCCGCAGACTCTACACAGAAATCATCTGCTCGAACAATGCCGATGGTGCTTACATCCGCAACAGAATTAAGCAACAAAAACCTGGTATCTGGAGAAAGCTCTCATAATAGCTCTTCAGCAAGAACTTCAACTTCCCTGAGTTGAATCAGAACCTCGCTTCAACTGAGTTCCCTCTCGACTACGTTGCTCCTCACAAATTCTGAGAGCTTCGAGATTGTTTGCTCAATATTTTCATATTTCTTTCAAAAACAATCGATGAAGATTGCTGAATCCCTTGAAGGAATTTACATATTGCAGTAACTATTATTTTCGACTGACAAACAATCAAAATGCATAGAGATGTCATCTTGTGGAAATATTACTCTTTTTAAGGGGGGTTTCTTGTAATAACTTATCTTATTTTGTCTTGTGTTATGTCTAGATACACAACTCATATCAAACAATCTCAGTATCTTCATTTTCTCAATATCAGTCTTATTTTCTCAAAAAACAAAGAACCTATTTCAAATGTCGAGCGGTGTAATAGCACCATCCAACCAATCAGAACTTGAGTTATGAATTTAGATCTAAAATGACAATTTGCACTTAGTATCTTAATTTCAAGTATCCTTCTTGTGTTTTATCCCTAGCCAAGCAACTCCAACTTTGAGTTCTCTTTTAATCTGATTTTTCGAATCATTCTCTAATCTGTTTTTCAAGGATTTCTAAAGATGAACATAAAAGTATTTGTCGCTAAAATATCCACAGAAGCAATAACTTTCTTTAAAAATATTGCAGCAATGTCTGTGCTTGTGTCTTGTGTGTATGAATTCATCTATCTTCTGGAACTCTCTCTTACTTTGAATCTTCAAATTTAATATCCAGTTGCGCCTCCAAATAATTAAAAAATATCAATAACTCACAATAACTTCTATCTCCCAAACCACCCATGTTTCAAAGGAATAGCTTAGCAATCGCAAAAGCTCTCACAAGAGCATCTTTCAAGCCTTCCTCGAAGACTGTGACTATGCTACCTCCTGTGAAATGTTATTTTTCTAACATCCAAGACTCTAAAATCATCGACTAAAGAGCGAATATGCCCAAACCAAAGCAAGACGAAAACCTCCATCAACATGAGTCGCATGAACACTAAAAAGAACTAACTCCATAGGAGTTACTTATGTTGAATTCCACTGAGGAGTACAAAAAGGGTTTGCAGTTCTACAGCAAAGGAAAGTTTCGTATTTCCTAAGAGTTCTTCAGGCGAACAATCGAATTTATCATCAAGGCAGGACAGAATGAAAGTACTGATCACTTGCAAGTCTTGAAGAAAATGGTATCGAATCAAGTGCAGCTGAAGCTATACTAAGACGCAGAGGATACTCTGGAGTAAATCATCGAGATTTTGTAGAAGAAAAACGCGAATGAAGCACTCATCTACAAGGAATACAATAATTTGTTTCTTCATTGTCTGAAGTACAATCTCAACAAGGTAAAAATCATATCAAGTTCTATCATTTTAGGCATGTTAACAGCATAACCATACATGCATATCATTGAATAATCTCTCCACTAATTGCTAAAACTCATTCATATTTCGATATTAGGCAATAATTCTAGGGAAAGCTCTGCTGAGTGAAAAAGAGAAGAAAAACATACCTCCCTCTTATTAAAAGATATTCATTTTCAATCTTGGCGTAAATCAATCAATCAAATTACTCTTCGATTATTACTCGTTTCTAATAAAAATATCTTTCCTTTTCTTGGGATCTCAGACAGCATACCTTCTCAAAGGCAATTTTGTCGATGCCAAACAACGACTCAGAGAGTGCATTATCCTCGATCCAAACCATCTCCTTAGAGGCTATGCGCTGAACAATCTCGCAGTTGCTTGCTGGTGGCATAAACATCCCAACTTTAGAGACTTAGAAGACATCGAAGAATCGAGCGAAGCTGGACCGTTCCCTTCCAATCGAGCGAAGAAAGATGAACCGGAATATTCCTTCTAATAAATCGACGCTGATTTTGAAAATGTCATTCCACTCTTTAAGAAAGCTATCTGGTACATCGAGAACGTAGATGAAATCAGAGAGCTCTCCTAAAGAACTTAGCTGAAATAACTACTTGACTAAGAGAAAATGGTCCCAGCCGAATACAAGAAGTTTGTAAGAAACTTAGCTTGATTTCAATTTATTTTGTTGGTTTTTGTTACATCTACTTTTTTTTCTCACTAGGACCCAAATATCAATATGATCTTGACCAAATAAGAATCTGGCATTACCCTCATCAATATCTAGGAGTTTATCTTCCATACGAGCCCTCAGAAGCGCTTGGTAATACCACCATTATTGACAAAACTAAAAACAACATTAGAAATCTAAGTTTCAAATATTGTTATTATAAGAAACCTTTCTCAACTTTAAAGCATTTGTTTATTAACTTTATCTTTTACTTTTTTTGTAACCATTAGGAAGCTACCTTTTGGTTTAAGTACGCTCTCAAATTCTACGAAACAGTCGATCCCAGCAACATCGAGCGATGCTTGATCACTCTTGGTGTCTTTTGCAGCAACTACAATGATGTAATGAATAAAGAATATGCTTGAGTTATTCTAACCAATAGCATATTTTGCTGTTTTCTGATTGAAACAGTTCGAGAAAGCTGAGGGATTGTTTAACTAGGCACTCGAAATGATCGGAGAAGTAAAAACAAACATATTTCATTTTGATCCCTTTCTTTCATTCTAAAGAGCCATGTTTAATGAGTAAGTTATTTGTGCTTCCATTAGGCTGATAACTACAATAAAGTGCTATGCCTTTAGATGTACGGGAACATGCTCCTTAAAAATCAAACAAGATACAAAGAAGGAGAACGTAAAAGCATAATCTCTTAATTCCTTTTTGTTTTTAAATTCATTTATTCTTTTTGGTTTCTCAAAGAACTACTGGCTCAAGCACATCAATTGGCTGAAGTCCTTCCTTTTTGGTTTAATAAACTCAACTACGTTAACATCCCCAAACTCGATCTTTCCTGAGGGAATATCTTTTCTTGGATAACCTTTAATTTTCTGGGAGCCAAACCAAACAAAAATCGCTATGCACATACATGTATTTGTAATTGTGATATATTATTTTTTGTTTTTTCGTTCACAGAGTCGAACTTGTACCAGCTTCTCTTCTCTTTTGTGTTGAACTCTTGGTGCTTTCCAGTGTGAAAGTAGTCTAAGAAACAAAAAGAATTAAAAATAAATACAAATGTTTTATTTGGCTTTAAAACTATTTTCTTATTATTTTTGTTTCAAAAAAATCAACCTGAGCACGAAGTTCCATAGGAACATAATCTCTACGAGCGTATCCCGCGTAGTTCTGTCTTGGTCTAATAATGTTATTTTCCTTGTCGTCGAGGTATTCCACCCAGTGAGCAAGCCATCCAGCAACTCTGGGAATCGTGAAAAGAACTGGGAACATATCAGTAGGGAATCCCATTGCACGGTAGATAACTCCTGAGTAGAAATCAACATTTGGGTAAAGTTGCCTTTTAATGAAGAACTCATCTTCCAGAGCGATCTTTTCCAGCTGCATAGCTATCTCAATGAGTGGTTCCTTTCCGCAGATATCAAACACTTCATAAGCAGTGTTCTTAACAATCTTAGCTCTGGGATCGTAGTTCTTGTACACACGATGTCCAAATCCGAAAAGTAAGGCTTTTCGTTGCTTCACCTTCTCAATGAAAGAAGGAATATTCTTAACATCTCCAATTTGTTCTAACATTCTAAGCACAGCTTCATTAGCACCACCATGTTTAGGTCCTAAGGTACAAAAACAAGAAAGAATATATGAAAACTCTCCTCTAAAACTAAGATAGATTTATTGATATATTTACCATAAAGAGCTGCAGCTGATCCTGCAATGCATGAGTAAATATCAACTCCAGATGAAGCTAAATGTCTAGGATAAAAAATATAAAAAATTTAAATAAAATATGAAAAGAAAAACAAACCAATCATAATATACCTAACAAACGCAGTCGAACAGTTCATCTCATGCTCAGCATGGAGGATAAAAAGAACGTCTAGTGCCTTAGCTAGTCTTGGATTGGGCTTGTATTTATTCTCATTAAGTCTGTCCATCATGTAGAGAAAATTATCAACATAAGGAAGATCAGCGGAAGGATCATTGTAGCTTCTGCCGATACGTGAGCGATAAGCATTTGCAGCAATTGTTGGAACCTATCCGAGGATACGGAAAATCTACTTGTTTCTGATTTTGAGATCACTGTAGATATTCTGCCCAGCGAGAGCAGGGTTGGAACCAGGACGGAAGGTAGAAAGTGCTGCAATAGTGCTGATAAGCATGCCCATAGGATGAGCGTCATATCTGAAGCTGTGCATCATATTCTAGACATCAGAGTGAAGGAATGTGTGGCCTTGAATTCTGAAATGCAAATACAAAAAAGTTAAGAAATAAAAAGAAGTTTTCACCTAAAAATCACACAAAATGGAGTTCACTGAAGCAATCATTTTATTTGGAAATGCATGAGTTACTTGTTCTTGAATTCCTCGAATTAACTCTTGCAAGGAAGTTCTCCATAAATGAGGAGATATGAGACTTCTAAGAAAGTTGATTTCTCAGCCAATTACTCAATGGGAATGCCTCTGTATTCGAGGATACCCTCATCACCATCGATGTAGCAAATCTTAGAAGTCTTCAGAAAAAACAAAACAAATAATTTTCACAACCAGTTATCTATCACTCAATAGAAAAACCCCTAAAGCTGTTTACGTTGACGATGGTGTTCATGTAAGCTGGATCGTAGATTCTAAGAGTGTTCCCTGGGACATCTTCAATCTTGCCAATGTCCTTTGCGAAGATATATCTACCTTCTCTGGATTTCTTGACTGGGACTTCATAAGTTTTTCCAGTTCTGTTGTCAGTCACTGTGTAGGTCTGTACAGTATCAGACACCTCATTCTAGATGATCTACCCATTCAAGTCAGCAATTCTCTCCATTTTGGAATGTAATCTCTCTTGTTTTCTTTTCTGTTCCTCTTTAAATCTTCTTGCTTGATTTTGATTGTTTTCTAAGAAAATTAATTTTTTTAATTGTCAAGTAGTGCTTGTTGTCATAATCCCAGAAAAAGCAGCTCATTCATGCAATACTCGCACTGACGTCAAGCACCTTACGTATATCTCAGCATTTATCTCAAACGATCGATAATCCCTTCACTAGAAATCACCCAATCCTTTTCAAATCTCTATACTTCCCCATTTGTTCCTGCTCTGACGTTCTCTCCCGCATCTTCTTTGATTACGTTTCACTAAAAAATCATGCTCGACCTAATTTTTGCGATTTAAAGCATTCAAACAGATCTTCTTCAAAGATCTAGATCTTATTTTTTTCCATTTTCCCCTTTAGTTTCTCAAGATCTTACACATTTTTAAAAGATATCTCACCATTTCTACCAAACGCATTTGTACCATTCCTTAACCTATCAAAATATCAATGCTGATTGAATAATTTCACTCTTTTTCCATTTAAAAAAATCATAATTTCTCTAGATCTCATCTTCAAAGCTCTTTAATAATTTTTAAACGAAAAAACAATTAAATTAAGCTGCATTTCATTTAAACAAATTCCCAACAACAAATCCAATTTAATTTATTGATGAAATATATTCTCTTTAAGTCAAAGTTTTATAAAACTAGAACACGGAATATTTAATAATGAATAGAAATATCCTTATCCTTTGATTTCTATTAGCACTAATCCTTCAGTCATCTTCTACTTCTGCCTCATAGTCTTCTTCGTCTTCTTCATCATCGTCGCCACTTTCATATTCTTCTTCATTGAAATCTTCGTCTTCTTCATCATCATCTTCAATGGGAATTCCAGGGTGATTTTTGTTCGCTTTCTAAGCCCTCTGTGAGCTCTTTCTTTTAGGTTTTTTGAGCTATTTTATCGAAATAAACAACAACAACAAATATGATAAAAAACCACCACAACATGTTCTGCACATTCAATCTAAATCAATAACAATCTAATATTTACATTCATATCCCCTTCATCCTCATCTTGAATCTCTTCATCATCTTCTTCTTCGTCATCTTCCTCATCATCTTGGATATTTGCGGATTCATCGAAAGTTATTTTAATCCCTTTCGATTTGAAGTAATCAAGCAACTGATCGAGTTCTTTTCGTTCAAACCCCTAGAACTGCTAAGGAGGAGCTTATTTCTAGATGATTTTGAGATCGAAGAGCTTATTCAATCTACCAGAACTTCCAACCTAAGAAATTCAACAAAAAAATATTAGAAAGTGTTAGGGGTTATTGATCGATCAAATCATCCTTTTTCTTCCATATTGTCTTGTTCTTCTTACTCGATTAAATTCAACTTTTGTGATGTCTGAAATGAGAATGTGTATGATTGGCTTGTAAACGAAGATGATACTCTTCTTCATCGGGTACATTAACCCTTGATGCGTCCTGTACGTGCATTTGACGCAGTTATTACTATTGTAACTGATAAACCCACCAGGCATGATAATCTGCACATTGCCGCACAAGATTTTGAAGACCTACCCAACTATTTCAAACAGGGGACCTTCATACTCATCATCTAATTCTCTTAGTTTTTCCTCATTGCGCTCATTGCGGTCTAAATTTACTTTAATGACCTCGTGGTACTCTTTCTTGAATTGCATTCCGATGTATGAGTAAAGTGTATTTCCAATCTTCAAGGGCTGGTCGAGTCCAATCACAAATATCATGTGAGTATCATCAGGCAAAGGCAGCAAGAAACCCTTTATGACATTCCAGTAGTCTATTGAGAAGTTGAAGGACGATCCATGGAATCGTACTGATCGCTTGTAGAGGTTGAGTTGGTATTTTCCTCTGTGATAAAAGAAAAACAATACATAATTACTGTATTTTATGGAAATTTTGTGTATTAAATGGAGTACCTTGGCACGACAAGGGAGATATCTTTGAATTCTATGATGTACCTACCACTAAGTTATCCGATCTTTGCTTTGGAAACGATTTCTTCATTCAGGATTTCAACGTAAGTGAGAGGCTTTTCCACATTTTCGTCTTCGTATTGTGCCTTGAGAGAACGCAAATAAAATTATGAATTTTTGGGCAATTTAGATAACAATCTAGCTGGTGAATCTGATTTAAGTCATTTACTCTGTTGCTTTGATGTAGAGGAGGAGCGAAGAGTCTCAGCTCACATAGAAGATCTTCTCTTTGTAAACAAAAAATACCAAAATTATCTAAAATGGCTAGAAGAGAGTTGTGTGTTTTAGACAAAAAATCCAAAATATGAAATGAAAATATCTGCTCAATCTGTGAGTGATTGTGTGTGTGTGTGTGTACCCGTCTACAAGGTCATTGGTAGCAAGATCAAAGATTATGTCATTTTTATTCGTTGTCGAGTTGGAAAGTTTGTTGTAGGGCAGACTGCAAAGAGGAGTTTATTTATAGTTGAGAACAAACTTATCCTCGCCGACATTAGCAATACCCCAGTTCACTCCTTTGGTGCATCGATCTTTATTTTCACTCATTTTGTCAAAAAACAATTATGGATGTTCTGGTTTGGTTTTTTCTTTTTTTTAGTTGGTTATCTTTTTTTACTTTTTCTTCTGATAAAAATAATCAAATTAGAGCGGCATCAAAAATCAACGTATTTATCAGATAATTTCTAATAATTCGCTCTCAATTGATGTCTTTTAATTTCTGCTCACATATTATGCACATTATTATCATAGGAATAATTCTCAAAAATAAATGGACTTTTAATATTGTATTATTGTTTTTTTTTATAAATTTAAAAATAGTTAAAATTCGCTCAATAATATGTATCAGAGTTTCATAGAAAATCAATTAGTTCAATTCTATCATTGTTATTTTTTCAAATAATGCATTTAATTCATCTGTTTCTTTAATGAATGCTTTTAGAGTTGCTCCAAAATCTAAAACATGCTAAAAAGAAGATGTGTAGCATTTTTTAATAAAAAAAAATAATTGCCTCTAATAATTAAACCCCTCAAAACTGTTAAAATCTGTTTGGATCAAAGAATTTTAGAATTTGCTAGAATTATTTATCGTTTTAAATCCAAAATAAAGAAAAAAATAAATTTCACCAAAATCGGTTTTATTTTGAAAACTACTTTCTTCTTTGTTTGCTTACATTTTACAGAAAGTAATTGTTTTTGTTAAGAATTGCCTATCAAATTTGTATTGAAGATGGGGGATTAAAGAGAGCTCATAAAACAAAGGAAATTATTAATTGGTATTGAATGTCCTAATGTGGAGTAATTAAACGCAGTAATTTGTAGTATTGCTAGTTTTATTGGATCAATAATACCCATTGAGAGGAAATGAATAAAGAGGAATATCAAAATATTAGTAGGATACATACACTTTCACAAGCATAATTTTTTCAAAATAAAGAATAAAACAAATAAAGGAAACAAATAAATTGCATGGCTAAGTACTTACTGGACTCTAAACCGTGTTGTTAAGAGAAAAGAAAGAAAAATCTCTGTAATATCATAATTCTACATCACTTTTCTTTGTTTTCTTCTTCCTCTTGAAAGCTGACTTTTTTCGAGGAAGTTTTTTTCCCTTTGGAGTCTTCGCGAAGTAAAGGAATGGGTGGAAAAGAGGTGGCATTTTTTACTGTGTTTTCGAATGTGACATCCATTAATGAAGCTTCTTCTTAATCCATGTCTCGAAGGAAATCATATTAACATTCATAGAATCGCTTTGAGAGTCTATCCCTGTGATTAGTTCCAAATCGAGGTTTGACTTTCCCTTGATTCAGATACGCCATCACCATTGAGAAGATAAAGTAACCTATCAATATGAACTTTAAAGCAGTAAACGCATAGGATGAAGTCAGCATTGTCATCCAGTTCGATGTAGCATTGCTGAAAGAGAGGATATTCGGTGTGAGCTCTTCAGCAGTTGTTGATGCTGATTGAAAAGACATTGCAAAATAAATTAAGTTTTGATTTTCTTTGTGAATTTTTTCGTTTTTGTTTTTTTTTTGGGGTGTGATTTCATGTGTTTCTTTGATTTTTCAACTTTCACAATATCACCAGTGATCATCATTTCCTCTCCTGAAATCATCTTCCTCGCAAATTAGCTAATCTGATTGGTAATTTTAAGGAAATACTTACAAGTGTTGCAAACACAAGTTATTAAAAGTAGCCAGTCAATCAGCAATTTATTTTCAACAAAAGTTCAATTTCCTAAATAGGTTGCTTTTTTTGTTTAGCTTTTTCAACTAGAGAGAGAGAGAGAGAAAGTCAACTAAAGGATAATTTTAACAACAAGAATGAAAGAGTTTAAGTTAATATTTAGTCAAATTTTCCTTGTATTATTGTTTTGAAGAGATAAGCAAAATTCAAAGAGAAATACATTGTTTTCGAAGAGAAGAGAATATTATGACTATGTATGCTAATTGAATTGAATTTCAAATAAAGAACAAAAGATATGCTCAAAAATATGAGAATAATAACCTTTTCTCTATCACTTTTTGTTTTTATTTAGTAGAAGCACCGATTAAATTACTTTCATTGGAAAAGTGGAGAACTCTTGAGTCTAAATATGATTCTACATTTCTGATAAAATTTTGATATTTATATAAAAATAAAACAAATGACTATTCAATTGACCCTAACAGCAAATTTCTTTAACAAGCAAACATCTTCTAGAATGCTCCAAGAGCAGATCGCTCACAGGAAGAAACTCAAACCCAATCAAGAATGAAAAATTTATAAATGTTATTAATAGGTTTTGTGAAAGATTTTTGTAGAAAATTTGTGTGTGTATGTGTTTTCAAGTTCGTTTATTTCAAAAATAATAATAAAAGGTCGATCCAAAGCAAATATTAATCTGGAAATAGAAATCAATTTAAACTTATGTTTCTAATCTCAGAAAGATGTTAGAAAAATGAAAATACAGAGAGCATCATAATCAAATTAGATTGAAATAATTTAACTTCAAGAGTATGATCTCAGATGTTGATATATATTCTTAAAGTTGATTTTATTGCTATTTCCCTGATTCTTGTGATCTTAAATTTATTCGTTCAAAGTGGTTTCTTTTGTCTAGGTTGTGTAATTAAACTTTTTCCAAAGCATTCTCCTTCAAAATGAATAAAAAGACTCTTCTTCTTCTTGATAGGCAATATCAAATCACTCTTTCCGAATCTCATTTTCATTTGTGAGTTTCTGGAAAATCCACTGAAAACCTCACAAAATGTATTTATTTATAATTCCAACTTGGTTTGTTGATTGTAGGACTACTTTCCAAGTCCCTTTTAGTCTCAATTGAAAATGCACCTTCATTAGATGCTATTATTGTCTTATGTCGCATGGAACAACGAATTCACAGCGGTTAATTTCGAGTATATCAGCATGCCATCTTGCGTATCAAAATATGTTTCATGCGTTAATCCACTCGCCATCGAAACTCCTAGCTCTTACGCATCCGCAATCGAAATCTGCGCTTTGTCTAGAAACTCTAAATTTATCACAGGTTTATTCTTTTGAAGTTATTTTCCTGAAGTCATTTTCATTCTTTATCTGTAATGTAACGGGCTAGATTGCTGTGCTTCGACAGAGTAGCAGTTATCACTGTTGTGACCAATCGTTCCAGCGGGAATAGTTCTAACATTTTAGCTATTTGTGTTAGTATTGACTCTAAGGTTATTCTAGCTATTTATTTGATTTTACAATGTACTTGAAACTGTGTTGACTCTTTATGCGAGCTCGGAGTTTTCCCTTGAATTATATGATGCCATCATTTATCTAGGGGATAACTTTGAATCCCATTTCAACTCAGCTGAGGTATCTGGGTTGGCTCTCTCCATTGCAGCTTCTTGCTAATAGAAGATTTACGGGCTTTAACTAAAAATTGGCTTGCTATTTCCGTGAGGGTAATTCACCTGCGATAAGCCAGGTATATGATTCTATGCATGTTGAGCTTGTGTAGGATTTAAAATATCCGCTGCTGTCTAGCATAACTCCTCCTCATCAATATTATGACCAGATCTCTTGTTTTCTGAACAAAATCAACATAATAATGTAACATCTTTAGCAATAATATTCTATCAAATCTGAAACTAATGCAAATTCAATTTAGGTTGTTTCAGCTATTTCTGTTACTGCCTTCATATGTTACCTCCACAAGTTTATTTACAGGAGCTGAGCATAGCTCCACCCATTTGTATTTGTTTCTTTCTCTTCACAATATCTACAACTTAACTTGTTGCTGCCTTTAATTTGTGTTGTTAATTCCGCTAATCAAGGAGATAAAAAGCAATTTTTATTACAAAATAAGATTTCTTGGGTATTTTGTTGGTTCCTGCTCTGCCCTCGTCCATCCATCCATTCGCTCAACATCCAACCAAAATCAAATACTTTCTACCGCACAATCACATACATAAGACAAACCTATCATCGATGCATAATATCCTTTCAAGTAATACATTTCATAATTCTTTTAACATTTCCTTAAATGAATTCAAAATACAATTTACTACTTTTCAGATTACAAAATAACTATTATTCCTTATTTATAAAATCCCACCCCTTTATGAAATCTTCCATTTTTCATAGCTCCTTCTTTTTAAGGTAACAGCAATCATAAAAATATCCTTTCTCTTATTGTCCCTGCCTTTCTCTCTCGTTTGATTTGGAAGTATTGAAATATAAACTCAAACTGTTTTATTCTTCTTCTTCTTCTTCTTCTTCTTCTTCTTCAATCTCTCTCTCTCTTTTTCTAATTAAATCAACAAAAAAGAAAAATATCACATTTGAAACGATGGACAAAAACATAACTGCTATGAGCGTTAAATCTGGAATGTCTAAAGCGAGTCTTATGTCTTAAGCAACCCTTGAAGCAGTTACTCTAGCATCTCAATTTAAGTATGTTTTGCAGTCATTTGTAGCATATGGTACAATACATATTTGATTTGAAGGCTCTAAACGATGCAAGCAAGTCTCAGTGAAGAAGAGATTCTTGAGTCATGGGCGGCTTTTGGTAGATTATTCATTATTATTATCTTTTTTTACCTAAACTAACCTTAGTAATAGCTCTAACTCTTGAACTACCTTCTTTTTAGGTATGCACATCAGCAAGAGTCTGCGTTAGGGAAGGGCAGTGAGTGTTCCAAAACTAGGATTATTCACCTTCTCAGGAAAAGATGTAGACATGGAGGTAATGCACTATCGGATCTGCTCATTGAATGATTTCCATCCTATTTAGCAAAAGAATGAAAAAGAGAATCTTTGAAGAATTGTATTTTATTTTGTTTTGAATGTCTGCACCAACCAATCAGGGCACAACGAACGAGTTCTAAAGAGACAAAGACAATCGAGAGGCTGTATTCATTATTGCCAAGGAATTTGCCAAGGGAAGTGATATAAAAGCTGCAGTCTATAGGGCAGGAGGCATCCTTCGACCACTAGTGCTTTCTTCAACTTCAGGACGGATTCAACAAGCACTCTGCAGTTATTAGGATATTTCGAACATCAGCGGTGTCTCAAAGGAAAATGCTTAATACAGTGTAGAAAGAATCATTAGGAGGCTAGAAGACTAAGTACGACAGGTACTATTTAAAAAGACAATTTGCATGAATTCAGAGAATATCTTAGAGGAGAGACATTAGAAAAAATCTTATGTGTGTGTGTCTTTCTATTTCACAGAGTAGCGGCGAGACTGTGAGCATGTAGATTCCCTCAGTGGGATTGTTCATGTGCCGCAAAGGGTCAGCTTGCGTGAAGTACGAGGAGTTCATCAACAGGGAAATTAAAGTAGATATTTATAAAAATCAAATTAATCTTCTTCAATTATTTGCTGAAATTATTCAACACCTAAGGGAGATTAAGCTTGAAATGATGTATTAATTGTTTCATTGCAGGGTCTGTTGAAGTTAAATGTGGATGCTCGTCGAGTGAAGAACAAAAGCGAGCTAACCAAGACAAGACTTAAGGAATTGACTTAATCTATGACATTAGATACGACGAGCAGAAATGGTGGCGATAAATAGCTTTAAGGGACGGATTAATTCTAGATAAATTCAACAATTGATTAGCAGGCACAAGATTACCTTGAGTAGTAGCTCTAAGTAGATAACAATTTGAATTAAATACCTGAATCTCAGCAGTAAACAACACTCCAAGCAGCATCCTAAAACAACAACAATACATCAAATGTAGATGATGATGCTGCATTTGTAGCTCAGCTGAACACAGCGTTATCAAAAGACAAATCAGCCTTGCAGCCACTTCTAACTGCGAATCATTACCAGCCCGCATCTTCATCAGCATCATAGGAACCCTCAACGCCATAAAACTCGCAAGCCTTCGAAAAACTCAAGTATCTTCTCAGATACAGAAACACAAAGCCTTACGATGTAAACAAAATGATCTTATTTACAGCCAAGCCTGCCTTTTGTTGAAATCCTTAAAAATAAAGTTTATTTGCTCTTTTCAATTTCACAATTCGAACACTTTTTGATATTGTTTTTAGTTTTTCTCTCGAATGATGGGTTACATCTACGGGCCTAATTCGACAGATCGACGAACTCTCGACAGAGCTTAATTAACGAAGGCCTTTAACAAATTCGAGATCGACATGGAGACAGATGAAGAATTTGAGCAGCTGTTTGTGCATTTGGATTTCAAGAAAGATGGCAAACTTGATCTTGAAGAGTGGAATACAGCTTTTAATTTAAAATGTAAGAACAAATTACTTGAATTCTTATTTTTTAATTGAGGAGGAATTCTAACATTTTTATGACTTTTATGTACTTTAAAAACACAGAAAGCGATTCTCTGGAAATCATGAAGGACATCATGCTGCGAAACCATCTAGTTGTGGATGATCTGTTCCGCACGATGGGTGTGAGCAGAGACGCTGAATTTGTGACTTTTGAAGAGTTTAAGAATGGGTTATACAAGATCAACATCACAAAGCACTAAGCGGATTAAATCTCAGCAGCGATTTTTTCCGGGAAAGCTAAGCTGCCGGTTAGTGTTATCATCGATAGCTTAACGACCAACAGATATTTCAACTATAAAGGTACTGCAAATTTACCACCTGATCAAGACGACAAGAGCACCTCGCTACTTCTGTAGATCTACAGGAAGATTAAGAAACAGTTGATAGCACTTCATCCTGAAGAGACTACAGATAAACATGATAAATATTTGATTGCAGAATTTGAAAAGCTCGACGCGCAGAGTCAAGGCATATTAGACGTAGCGAATTTCAAGACTTGTCTGATAAAGGCGAATTTGAATTTAAATCTCAATGAAGTTGTCAGAATCGCAAGATACATTGAAAAAACCAGCAAAGGACAGATTGATTACTGCAAATTCAGCAAAAAAGTAAAAAACAATTTCAAAAGTTCACTGACTTTTTAAAAAATAATTCTTTTCTATGCTATGTTAGGTTAGCAATTCCTTCAAGATGAGTGATGAAATCGAGCAGCTACCTCATTTAGCTGAAGAAATCAAGAAATATCTCAAGGCTAACAGAATCACTGGCGAGTAGTTCATCGTGTAACTTGTCGAAGAAAGTAGAAAGAAGAATAGTAACAAGGCACAAGACAGCAAGCGTGTGCGAATTAGTGCCTTTGCGGAGTTATTATGTGAGCGAATCAGCTTTTCGATTAAATCAAATGATGTCATAATCAATTGCGAATTTATCGACATCGACAAAGATGGGTTTATTGATCAAAATGATCTTAACACGTTTCTCAGTAGATACAATTTCTTCGAGCACAACAACTAAGAAAGAACTAGCACTGCACCAAATACATCTAGATCTTCAGGATAGTTCCATTTCAAACCTGCCACGATAACTACAGTTTCTTCGAACAAACTATCCAATTTTGAAGCTGCTAAGTAAGGGCTTATTTAATATTGTTTTAAGGAATACCTTACGATTCCTTCTTCTAAATCTCTTTTTTATAATTTATTTTTTCTAAGGGAATCTTTAATAAATTCTCAGGTCCGTCTCTATCCTACTGACGCTTTAAGCTTGGATAAGCTCTAAGTGATTCTCAGCGATTTGAAAAGAAACGCACTTTTACGACGAATTTCATTCTATGATATTTTCAAGACACTCGACAGCAACAACGATGGCTTTGTGAATTTCAGTGAATTCGAGGAGAACATAAATTCCTTTATTCAGTTGAGTAGCCATGCAAAGGAAGGACTGTTTGCATTCTTGGATCATTTGAAAATCGGCATGTTCGATTTTCCAAGATTGGCATCAGTTTTATCGAGAATTACGATAAATGAATCTCAAGAGCCGCAAAAACGAGAGAGCTGGAGCTGGGAGGAAGGAGTCTTAGAGGAAATGCGCAAATGGAAGAAAACGAATGGATTAAGTGATTAAGAAGCGTTTCGAGTCGCTGATATTGATTTTGATGGATTTGTGAGTAAAGAAGATTTGAAAGTGTTTATTGTCAAGACACTGAAGAACTATGGGAATTAGATGTAGAGTATTTCAGGGGATAGTAACATACACGTAGACAGACTGTATTAGCTCATCGATGTCTACAAAAAAGGGTATATTTAGCCTCATGATTTTGCATAGATATTTTAATCAAAAGAGGAAGAAAAGATAAAGGATCAGTCTCCTTAATAGGTTGGTAGGTAATTAGGTTAAAATGGCACAACTCCATTAACCTTGAATTTCAGCAAGCTCAAGACCAGGACTGCCGATGGAAGGAGTAGGAACTAAATCCCAAAGATGGCAACTTAGCTCAGCAATGGCTTCCCTGCTAATTCCAGTTCAGCTTTCGGTGTGAACAAATCCATAACATCGAAATCGATTCAACAACTATCCAACAAATCAGCTTATTTCTCATCTGAAATTCCACCTGGAAACAGCACAGTTCGAGGAGACGAATCAAAATAGTTGTTTCCATCTACAAATGTCTCTGGTAGCTAATTCACAGCATTTTTAAAACCCAAATCAACTGTGCATTTCGGTAACACTCTTGCAGTTGAGAAATGGATGGTGAATTGCTGCCAATAAATCGCTCTGAGAGTATCTTAGAACTTCAAAGATCTCTTTGAATCTTTTGAAATCATCTCGAACCACTCTAGCAAAATAGAATTTCATAAATTCGCTGACTGGATAAGTTCAGGAAATGTCCTTCATGGATTCAATCTCACAGATCACTTCTTACAATAGCTCTTTGCGTTCATGGATCCACACAAAAAGGGATATTTAACTGAATCGGACTGGATTTCAGCACTGGAAATCTACATTGAATCTTCATAAACTCCCATCAGCGATCTCCACGATATCGTTAAGTTCAGCTTTGGATCGCCTAAAGAAGCTTTCAAGTAAGCTACAATCGTTTTTCAATGGAATCACTTTACCTTGATTCATCTGTCAAATTCAAGAATCCTCTGAGTTTTGCTAAATAAAACTAATAATATTTTTTCGAATAGATTTTTCATGTTCGGTGAGAAGGACAAAAATGAAAGCACCAGTAGTTCTGCGGGTAATACGAAAAATAACAACTTTTTAAGGAATTCTATTACTTCTGCTTCAACTGAAGAGGGTGTGTCTTTTAAGAAATTCAAGTTTAGCTTGGATAGTCTGTTTAAATAAGTCTACCCAGAATCAACTGTTAAAGCAATATGGAATTCGCTTCATTCTCAGCTGAAATCAGACATTTTAACACCACTGACACTAGCTCATTTTGAATAGCTCTTCAACGCAGAATTCAAAGAAAAGAAACCCCTTGGAACCCTCAAAAAGAGAGCATAATCCTAACAAAAGTAGCTCAGAGTCGCAAACATCGAAAAATTAAGAAACAGCGAATAGTTTAAAAGCAGCTAGATATCCTAAACGAGCTTACTCTCAGCAAATGCATTCTCCCTACACGATGATGTGATTAACAAGTTCAAATACTTGCTTCTTTCCAAAGGAGTAAATCTACAAAGTATCCTGCAAAAGAACGATATAAACTCGACTGGATTTGTGAGCACACAGCAACTGAAGAACATCATAATGTCGCTGAACATCGGTGTCAGCTCCAAGGATATTGATTATCTCATGGTTTTTGCTGATCCCTAGAATGTTGCGACAATCAATTATAAGAACTTTCTACAAAAACTCGCATTCAAGTAAAAAAATTCGATAAATTTTATTTTTGAGCAAAATTTCCAAAAACTGAAATGATCTCTCTCATAATACTGAATTGCCAATATTATTCATTTTGTTACACTTCATTTGTAGCAACTCACAGCAGTCATTGATAAATCGATCGAAGAAGAGACTCTAGAGTCTGAAGCATTTCTTATACTCTTATTTGATATCGCCTAAAGATGCATTCAAAGAAGTAAGATTTACTTTGTTTTTTGTACTTCTTTTACAGGATATTTCGATTTTCAATCCTTCTCCTTTTTTTCTTCCAGTTCGATGAGGCTCGCAAGGGTGTTATGACTTTGGAAGACTTTCGTTATTTCTTAGTAAAGATGTCCAAATTAGAACAAAGTGATGTACCCTCCTATTCCATCTCGAAGGATATGTTTGATTAGATAGATTTGAAGCACGATGGTTTGATCGATTTAGAGGAATGGTTGCAAGCATTTATGGACTATGGCTAAAGCGACGATGTGTTGAATATCGAGAGAGAGAAAGAGAGTTCTAGATTGGCATTTGCGAGATATCATAGAACGAAATTAGATTTTATTGATCACGCTAAGAAAAATACCAAAAATAGCAACAACAATAGTAACAACCTCCGATTACCAGCAACGACTTTAGATTCCATTAATAGCTCTTAGACTCTCCTACCATTATCTAAAAACGGCAATTTAACTGTCGATGATATTGCTCGAAACAGCTCCACAGTTCCCTTGACTTGGGAACGAAGTTAGCAATACGATGAAGCACTTTTCTTAATCGCTCGAAATCGCAGATACCTCATCGAACAATTCGATAAACTCTACGAAGACTCCAAATCGAAGGGACTCAATTAAGTCCATGAGAAGTGTTTGCTTCCTATGCAAGTCAACTAAGTCTTCAGGGACTTTTTAGCTACACACAAAATCATGACAACAGACGAGAATCTCGCTGTTTTGTATAACTTCGCTGTGAAGAGAGGAGAAATTAATTATGTCTATCTGATTGACATTTTCAAAAGCAGATTGGATCTCAAGCACAATCCACCTAAAAGAATAGTTTGATATAAAGGCAGAGGATATTTATTACTGTTTGAAATTGATATATTTTAGTTAGAAGGAAGAAAATAGTTGAAATTGAGCATATTGTTTAGGGTTGATCACCTAATTAGTGAGTGGTTTATGAACATTTGATAAAAAAATCAAAAAATAGATGATTTTATGAGAAAACATAAGCGTTAAGGCAAATGAAAAAAGCAGCATAACTCGAAATCGTTTAATTGTATGGAAAGAAAAGAGGAAGTTTGTCCTTTTAGGCTAGGGAAATAAATATTAGTGAATTGTTTGGGTATGTTATTTTTATTATTCGAAAGATGAATGGAATCTGATTTTCCAGAACAAATTAACTGGGGTAACAACTTGAATTCTTAAGAAATAAAAAAGCAGAACCTCTAGATAATTATTCCTGTGCCACTGCAGTTTATATTTGATATATTTATCTTAAGTTTTAGGGTATTCATAGACATAAGCACTTAACAATTAAGCAAGGAGACAAACTAAAATGGAAGATAAAGTGAAGTACGAGCATTTCGATGACCATTTAAACAGCTCTTCTGTTGCCATCGTTTAAGAGGTTTCAACTCAAAAAATGAAATAAATTTCTAGAAGATCTTGTGGTCGACTTTATTTTAAGCTGATTGAAATTGATATATTTTTTGTTTTGCAATAATCAGCAAATAGTCTTACACTTGATCTCATTGAATGATGTCGATTCTCTCAAAGAATTAGGTATCAAGACGAAAAATATGAATTTCTTAGAAGTATTTCCCGAAGCAGATATTGATGTACGCATAACACCGTTGATATGCGCTTGCTACTATGGTCGAAATGACATTGTGAAGATGCTATTAGAGAACGAGAGCATTGACATTGATATGGGCAGTGAAGAAGCAGGACATACTCCATTAACGATATCGTGCATGACAGGCAACTATGAAATATTGAGAATTTTAACATCAAGTGGTGCTGAAGTCAACAAACCAACTGCGTTTAATCACACTCCGTTTGTGTGTTGCTTCCAGCGACTTGAAGAAGAATAAAATGTCTTCGAGAACAGAAAAATCTGTCTCAAAATGGCGGAGTTGCTGCTGCAATTTGGAGCTGATATAAATTGGATGGTAGATAAGGTCAAAGGATACACGCTGTTGCAGCAACTTTGTGCGATAAAAATGGAGCTCACACCGAAGGAAAGAGATACAAATTATGAAATCATCAAGTTTTTGATTGAAAACGGAGCAAATAAAGAAATTCTCTCGAATAAAGGTAAAAAAGCATTACAACTCGCAGAAAAACACTGCAATAAATAAGAAATCATTGATCTACTTCAAAATATCAAACAATTGTACTTCTACGGCCCTTCAAGAGCACCTGTGTCAGCTGAAAAGCAAGAAGCAAAGGAGATGACAAAAGGTTCCCAGTCGAAAATGAAATAGCTCGCCACATATCTTAACTTTTGCAGTAAATGAAGTTTTTTCTTCGTTTAATCTTAACTACTCCCTCTCTCTTATCTGAAGATCAAATCCTAACCCTTCTCTCTCTAGGATTCTACTCATGATTATTGTAAAATTTAAACAGATATCCCTTTCCTTCTCTCTCTCTCTCTCTCTTTTCTTTCTCATATTTATTTGTTCATGATGGAGTGTGTTTACAAACTTGTACTATTGGCAGTGTTTGCAGTTGAATTTGAATTCATTTGATTTCGATTGGTATTGAATATAGTTCAAATATGAGATGTCTTATGGGGCTAAAAATTTATTATTTAATATAAATTGATAAAGAGAATGAGTATTCGCTTTTTATTACTGGTTTTCACTCTTTTTTCCAAAAAAAGATAATTGAGAGATTTTTTAATTATTGAAACAAAAGACGAAATAATTACAAATGAAACTGTCTATTTAAATTGTATAAATGATGCTTCTCTCTCTCTCTACTCTGATTAAAGATACTCTATTACGCAACTCTTAGTTTATTCTTTCTTTGATAATTACACAAAGTTATTATTGGGTGCCTTCTCTTGGGAAACTTGAAACTCTTTTGAGATTTGGGTATTTGTTTGTGTTATGGTTTGCATGCATTCCCTTGGGGAGACTGTAGGATTTAAAAGATTGAAGGATTGTTATGTTTTTTTCTCCCCTGAGATTTTAATTTCTAAAATAAGAAGAATACACACAGCTATTTTGAGATGGATAAGAAGAAGCCTGTAGGCGGTGTACCCGCAGGAACAGCAGCAAATGGCCAAGATAAAAACAACGAAGGTGGGGCATCCAGAGTGAAATTCGCAGCT
>Ga0302271_10000841_pt1 | contig 30222 bp, 12 predicted proteins | sample III_Bog_N1_1_FD_198767 | JGI IMG/M metagenome (GOLD analysis project Ga0302271, IMG submission 198767) | Peat permafrost microbial communities from Stordalen Mire near Abisko, Sweden - III_Bog_N1_1 | ecosystem: Environmental > Terrestrial > Soil > Wetlands > Peat | place: Sweden: Abisko... | reverse complement strand
TTCATTTTAGAAGAGATCATAATTATTGATAAACTCCGGGTTGGGAGACTATTCCTGCTGCCTATGTAGCTGCTTTGGTTTTCTAGGTGCACTTTCTTCCATCTCGCAGAAGTGGGTGATAGACTTGATCAAATTAATTATCTTATCTTCTTCTTATCAAAATCTTCTCTTATCGTTTTGATTTATCAAATCATCAAAAACAGCTATTTTCTGATTTGCAAGTAGCTTGAATGACCTTTTTTCCCTTTTTTCCTTCAATTCCGTTTTTGAAAATCCATCAATTTGGATAATACAAATACAATTTAAGCACATCATTACTTCCAAGAATTTTGCATGACAAATATTTGGTGATATTCATGAATATTATTTAATATACCTTTTCAAAAAAAAAACGAAATATTAAACAGTTCATCCTCTTATTAAAAGCTTTATTTTTAATGACGGTCTCCTTCCAGTTCTTTTATTTCAGAAATCAAGATAATTGGATGGCTCTTTCTGTGGGGAGATTGAAAATTTGAGAAGAAAAAAAATTAAAAGTGAGTTAGACTTTGGGGAAAGAATTCTTTGTCATTTTAATGAATTCATAATTGAGAAAAAAAGAAGAAGAAAACAAATATTATTATTAGATAAAGTAACTATGGATAAACTACTAGCAAGCCAGCGTATTGGCAACTCCTTTGGATGCTAAGCAATGTATAAAACAACCAACAACGACTACGGTTAGAATTTCATTTAAAATGAAAAAACTGTCCCTACTTACAGCGAAATCGTTGAAGCACAAATAGAATTCAAGCGAGCAGAGAAATAGCTTAAAAATAAAACGGTTGCGTCGAAATTCAGTGAGACCAAAGTTGAAGAATTAGATGATCTTATGAAAGAGAAACATAAATTCGATAGAAATGTTGTTGTACCAAAGAAATTTCCTGTCAAAGAAGGTACTTATAAAGCTCCCCCTTAAGGACTTAATATCGGTAGTCCATTATACATGACAACAAATAAAGACTATGGATTCTTGCAGCCAACTTCGTTTGAAATTCCTAACAGATTCTATCCAAGAGACAATTCATACACCGAAGGATTCCCATATAACTACAAATTTGATGGTCTCAACACAAATGTCACATTCTCTAAAGTCCATAATGCTCTTGATGAATATTGAATTTCTACTGAAAATTTATATTCATAGTTAATTAAATAAAAAGGTTATTTTTTTTTAAAAATCGACAAATATTTTCATATTAAAAATGGCATAAATGCTCTTTTTATTTGCAGTTTTAAATATAAAAATCAGTTTACAATGAAAGAAGGATATGAATTTTAGATATTAATAAAAAATAGAAAAGAAAAGATCACAAAATATCAATTCATAAACAAATAGAAGCCAATAACATTTATTAATTCTGACAAGATGGTCTCATTCATTTACTTAATCTTCCACAGTTAGCTGAATATTTTCCCCCTGTGTTTTCTTTCTCATTTTTTTCTCAAATAAACTCTTTTTGCTTATGAAGAGCTTTTCGAGTTGTTTAGCTTATTTTAATGGTAATTATTTTACAAAACTCTCGAGGTATTATATTTTTAATGAATAGTAGATGATGGAAGAGATAGAATAAGTCAAAAAACAATCACGAGTAATAATATTTTTTGCTTTTATTTTTCTACTTTTTTTGTTTTTTACCAAAGAAAAGAGGTAAATAGTATGTGATATCTCTGTTTAAATTATAAAAGGTTAGATTTCTCAAAACTAAGTTCACATTCTTCTTAATTTACCAGACAAAAAATTTTCAATATGGCTTTATTTTAACCCACAAAGAGTAAATATTACTATAAAGCAGTAATTGAAGATAATAGAACCCACTAAAAATTGAGTTTATTAATTCATCAAAAGAATCAAATGCAGCCTTTCTGTAATTATTATTGTAAAAATTTATGGGAAGAAAAATAATTAAATACATTACCACTACTTTGAGGCTTGAGAAAGAATCTAAAAACCAGCCTAAACACTTATTTGTAAGATTACACTGCAATAATTATTATTAAGAATATTATTATACAAAAACTCTTTTAATTTCGTTTTCTCCTAGTCTTGAGTAATGCAATAAATTGATTATTTTTCAAGAATATTTAAAAAAGAAGCCATGCTTATATTAGGGAGGGGATAAAGACAATTGAATCCTATGCGTTAGTAACAATTTTGAAATTAGTTTTTCATGAAAGAGAATGACAAATTGGGATCAATTTTTTATTTTTCTTAGTTTTATTTTAGCTTGAACGCTAAAGAAAAGCACTTAATTTATTAATGGGGTCTTACAGCTTTTACAAGATTTTAAGTAAGGAACTTTTATGATTAACTCGTCAGAGTCCTTGAAATTATAATCTTAGAATCTTAAATTACCAGGTTATTAGTGCAAGTTGAGAACCATCCATTTGCTTCACTTTTTCCAAAGCAATAAGAGAATCATAATTCAGTTTTCAGTTGAATACAAAAGAATCCTATTTCGCTTTACAAAATAAAATTCATTTATTATTAAATCATCAACTCATTTTAAGAAGCGCAAAGAGAAAAGAAAAAGGATTATATAGATGAATTTTTGGGTATCGAATAGAATTTTAGAGAGAGATTTTTATAGAGTAAATATTCTGAAATGAAGTAGACTACAAAAATAGAGTTTCTTTCCCAAGATTTTTCTACATACGTTTAGCAAGGTGAAAAAGAGAAAAATCTATTGAGAGGGAATCAAATATTTGGGCACTTTATGACAACCTTACTAGAAAAGGTAATTATTTAGATCATTTTGGTGCTAAAATAGTGATAAACTCTGGCTGAACTGGGTAATATTTTAATTAGAAGAAATTTATTTTTCAGAAGTTAATATTTGCAAGGCTTATTATCCAGTTGCAACTGAAATATTTTTGTATTTCCTGGAACATCGGACTCTCTATTTTGCTAGAAATGAATAACGGACAGTATTTCAATCTTATTTTCAACAGTTAGACTCCTGCACTCAGCTTCCCTGGTGCTTTACCTGTCAATGGTAATCATCCTACATTAGACACCAATACTTTCAATCAATTCTGGAATCCATAACAAAATATATTTCCGAAGCTAAACGATAACTATCTTATCTAAGCACCAATCTAGCAAAACTTGAACTTCATTTTTCCTCTTTTTGGACAGTTTAACTAAAATCTGAGTTTCTAGAACCCATAGATTTTTCAGTCCATGATGTCTTTTGGAGCTGCCAATTGCAATTACATGAATCCCTTTAACAATCAGAACCTTTAAGAAGCTTCAATCACTTCTTTAAATGCCCTAAATAATAGAGATATCTTATCTTAGAATTAAAGTGAATTAGGTTCCTTACCTTCAATTTAGCTCACACAATTTGACATGATATCTTCATAATAACTAAACGATAAAGGGAGATCAGAGACAGATGTTGAACGTAGTTATTAGCCTTCGAATTAAAGTGAGTTGAATTCTCAATGCAAAAACCTAACAGAATAGATCATAGGAACCAGTTAATCAGATCAACATAAACTTAAGAATCATAGTATTGCTGTTGGAAGAGGGATTATGAAAAATGTGAGCAACCATAATGAAGAAGGATGTCCTTTGGGGAAAATTCTCAATCAAGAAGAAAGACATCTAAACGATTTTAGTATAACCTATTAGATTCCCCAGATTCGAAATGAAGAGCAGCCTAATCAAAAAACAAACCAAGAAGAACTAGAAAAATAATCAAATAAGGAAGATCAAGTAAGAGAAAATAGACCCGAAAATAATGACAATAATGGCAATTCAGAGTAATGTATTAATGTGCCTTCACTTAATTTTAAGATCACTCCGCATGAACGGAAAATACTTCATAAGTTATTTTAGTAGAACATACAAAGTGCTTTTAAGAATATTTTGAAAGGCTTCTTATATTGCGTGAACTATCGATTTGAGACGATATTTGCTTATGAAGGAGGCAACAATGGTGCTGTAACGCAGTTAGACTCCCCTACAAAGAAAGAACGAAAAAGCTTTCTATAGAAATTTAACAAATTCATAAAAAATAAGAAGTATAACCACAAATCAATTCGATAAATTATTGAAAATCCCTTGTATTCAAGGACCTTGAAGCATTTTGTAATGTTTTACTCCAAAAGATGGATTGAGGAAAGCCACTTCTCAAATAAAGAGGAAATATCTATTGTCCTAGAATACTTCGTGGTATGCTGTGATAACTTGCACTTATTATTCTTTCTAACAAAGACGTCAGAAACATTTATTCTCCATGAAGATAAAAATTGAAAATAAATCTCCCCGTTACAAAATCACTGAAAGTCCAGCGCATCTCTCCTCACTCTAGGACAAGAATAAGATTAAATGACCCTATTCTAAAGGCAACTCTTAATTTGTCTAGTCTTGTGAAATTAATTGTTCTTCTCCCCCCCCCACAAAACACTTCTTGAATTGAATTAAGTATTTAAAGCTTTTTGTTTGGTTGCATGAATAAACTAAGTTGAAATGGAGCTTTTATTCAAATAAGCAAAAAGGATAAGAGAGATAATATAGGAAATACAACGGCATCTATCTTGGGTTAATTTTTTGTTTTAAAAGTAATTTTTGAAAATAATGATAAACTGTAAAAAGAATATTATACGAAAGATGGACTTTGCTAAGGTATTGAAAGACTGAAAAAAAAGGTTTTTTGTTATGCCATCGAGAAGATAGAGAGAGAGAGAAAAACAGTAAGCTGCCAGCAGAAGCTTAAGAAATGATTTTGTATTTGATATTTCTAAAAATAATAGAACAATTAAAATACATGTACTCGAATGTTCAATATGGAAAATTAGATTAGGGAGGATTATCTGACTGATTAAGGCAAGATAAATGTAATATTAATTTTAAAAAAGTTTACTTTTTATTAATAGAAGGACAGCGGCAAAAATTAATTCGAACTGAACAAAGGGCATAACCAGCCGCTTAATTATTATTTTTATTTTTTTTGGAAAATCAACTTTCGATGATAATAACCTTTTTATGGGCTCTTTTTAGATGTCTCGTTTTTGTTGGACTTGTGCTTTCGAGGACAATTTTGAGATTATTCTGAGTGTTGTAGACCTTAAAGTTCTTCATGCAGTCAAACTCAAGTAGACTGCTGTTCATGCTGTAAGGTCTGTAATAACTTTCTACATAAGGCGAGCTTATCCCAGCAATTAGATTCGTTTCAGATTTGCTTCCTAAGGAATGCTAGTCTAAATTCACAGAACTAATGTTAGAGCGATGTTCATGTTCAGGTGAAGGCTCCAATTAGTGTGGTTTAGGAATAATGTTGTTATTGACAACTAATTCAATTTTTGGAAGGACTAGCTCATAACTTTGATTTTATTCTGATTCTGTTTCGTCGTAGCTGCTCCCTAACAATCCAGCCCCTCCACTGCCACCAACACTCGGAGTATTGTTTTAGATAGACTGCTTTGATGTGGAGCTTACTAAGATCTTAGCGTTATCTATTAAAATTCAGAATTTTCAGATTAAAGCAATAAGTTGGGGGGAGATTAATTAAATTTACCTTATTATTAAGTAGGTGAATGCTTGTGGGGAGAAGTTGAAATTGAAGAAGCTCGTGAATCTATGCGTTATGGAATTACAACTGAGTGGTCAAATTTATTCCGATAAATACTCGAAGAACTTTTATTTGATTTATTGGTCTTTTGGGTTCCTTTTTTGTTTCAATTAATTAATTATTATTTTCATTATTAAGTTACAATCTTAAATTATTATTCAAGGGATTACCTCTGGTGAGTTGGGATTTGAGTGTCTTATCTCGTTGGATCGTTTCTGTTAACTACTAAGAAGCATCACTACTTTTTCTTATATTATAAGTATCGGTTGCCTAGTCAGATACTTTCATAACCATTTCCAAAGGAGATTCTTTCTTTGTATTCAAAGATCTATTTGTGTTTTTAGGTTTTATACCAGAATCATTAGAGTTTTTAGTTTAAGCACTGTCTTTCCTTCCTTTTATTCCCATATCGCTATCAAGAGAGTCCTTAAGATATTCACAAAAAAATAAAGGTTTTAAGATCGAAAAAAACATATTATTTTTACCTTATGTCTAGCTTTGGATGAACCTGCTGCTTATCGCATCATAGAGGATTCGTTTAGAGTATTAGTACTTGATTTATGGTTGGGAGCAGTAAATGGCAAAGGTAATTCAAGTCCACTGCCTGAATTAATGTGAGCATGTGGAATCTTATCATGTTCCTGTGATGGACAAATTCATGGGTATGAATGAAGAAATGATTCTAGAAATAATTATTTCTTGAGTTACATTGATTTTATCTGTTGTGAGTATTTCTGTGTTCGATGATTGCTGATTGACAGTCGTTGCAGAATGGCTTGAAGGGAGATAGTCACTTAGATTACTTTATCCAGGAAAATGTTTCTCAACATAATCGATAATTTCATCGTTAAAATCTTCAACAAATTTCTTATGATTTGTTTCTAAAGATTCCAATGGAATTTGAGCGATTCTTTTCTTCCTGTCAGTGTACTCTTATCTCTGTTGCTTATAGTTTGATGTTCTAGTCTACAAAATGAAAAAATATTCGTAAAAGAGAGTTATAAAAAATAAAAAATGTATTCTCAGCAAATAATTAACTAAGAAAATTATTTCAAAAAAAAATACGTTGATAATATGTGATTTTAGAGGATAAAAGTGAATCAATTTGCAAGATTTCGCTAAATGACCATAACGATTGCAACTCCAGCAACGATCATGGATGGCTCTGTAATTTTTCTTGAAAATCACATCATCTCGGAGCATACAAAGCATTTCAAAATCTTCCTCCTGATTATTTTCTTTGATCAAATTAATAAACTTCTATCTGTCGATTTTGACAACAGTGCTGAGTTCAGTGCATCTAGCAGAGGCGGAATGAGGTAGATTTGTGATGAAACTTATGTCTCCAAATATTTCATGGTTTTTCAGATATGCTAAATGTGTAAAACGAGTCTTTGGAGATCCATAGAATTAACTACTCTACGCAGGATATCTTGTGTGATAAATTTCAATTTACCCAGAAACAATGACATAAATAGCTGATTTAGAGTATTGGCCTTCATGGAAAATAACATCGCCAGGTTAGAACTGTAGCTCTTCAATGATGCTGAATGTCTTGAAGGGAGAAGAATTAGCAATAATTTAATAAATATGAGAGATAAAGTGTGTGAAACAAATATTCATTGATATTTTTTTCTTACATTATTGACAGTCTCTTTGGAAAATGAAGAAAGAAATGAACTAAAATAAGGCACGTAGTAATTTTTTGTCGCATACTTTAGCTCTTCACGAAGCTCACCATGTAATTTTTCCATTAAGCCGTTTGCCATATCCAGTGATGTAAATCTGGAAGTTTGTTTTTGAAAATAATCAAAATAGTTTGAAACCTTGCCTTACAGAAGAGCAGGTACATTCTTTTAGTCCATATAATTGTTGAGTTTTTTCTTCTCTTCTTGGATATTGGATTCGTTTTTTCTGCTTGCTTTTAAAGAATAGTGTACTTTTGATAAAAAAAAATAGAAAAAATATTATTTTTTTGTGAAAAATTCTCCTGATTTTCTCATGATAAATGACATTTAAAAATCAATTTAAAAGCTGTTTACCTTCATTTAAAAAGAACGCAAAGACTATGAGAGACACAAAGGTGATAAACAGATTAAATATCTACTCTAGTTTAGTTTAAGGTTAGTATGTCGTAGATGCAGATAAACAGCTAGCAGTTGAATAAAGAGATCTTAAATATCTTTCCCATACGTTGTTATCTCCAATATTTTCATTTGTAGGTATCAAATCATACCTTTTAAGCCAAGTGATATCGCTATCATACCCTGATTCTATCTCAATCAAGCTTATTCCCTGTTATATTCATATTGAGTTACTTAAAATACATTTTTTTAAAACAATAATTGTAATAAAAACCTCACGTGATAAAGGATTGCTAGGAAATGGACAAGCAAGAAGAAATATGAGAACAGCTTTAGAAACACTCTGAAAAGAGAATTTCTGTCAGTTATCCCCCAAGAGAGATTTATTCTATTGAGACATATTAAAATGCTAACTAGTTTGGAGAAATACAGCAATGAAAGAAGAACTCTTAATGGGTAGTTAGATAATTAATCGAATTATCCTATGAGTGGTATAAACGGGATTAAGTCAAAAATGCAGAAGTATTTGACGTACCTAAGAATAAAAAAAATGAAGAAAGTCAATATTTGGTAGCATTTGGTGTTTTGTTGAAGTTGTAATTTATTCATACCTTGCTGCTATTTTTGAGATATTATTTTAGTAAATTCCCTTATGATAGAAAGGTGTGATTAATCCTTTGACTAAATCGAATGCAAAGAAAACTAATGCGAGAGGCATTATCCAGTTTGATCTTTTTATCAGATTGTCTTTGAATATCCCCGCATTGAGAAACAGCTAGAGACTCAGGAATATGAAGCAAACTGAATAGAAGAGAATTGCTGCAAGATCAAGAATTATACATATTCTAGAAGAAGGTGGTAGAACTGGAATAGCAGGTAAGGATGGAAATATTGAGGTAATTTTTTGTAAAAATATTGAAAATCCATAAGAGGAGTTCTATAATTTTGCAAAGGATACATCAGCTGCTAAGTCGTTGATGAGTCGATATTAGCTCTCAAGGAGTTTAACAGTGTGTTATATGCTCATGCTTTCGATTTTAGTGAAAGTAAGATGTCGTAAGAAGGATTTCTTAAGTCTTTCCTTCATTGTTAAATTCAGTATTTTCACAGATGATTATTGAGACTCCGAAAACTGTTCTTCTGAAGGCGACGACGAAGATGATGATGAGTAATCATATAATTTTTCTAAATCATCTTTCTCAAATACTCCATCAAGTTTTAAACTCACATGTTTCTCAGCTGCGACCCTTTAAATAGATTGAATTGGAGGATTCTTTAAATCACTTAAGTTATTCGCATTTTGCGATTCTGGGTTAATACTGGAATAATCTAATTCTAACTAATAATTGCTTCTGGATTGCATCTGCATGTGACTTCCTCTCTCGTTCTGTTCGTTTAACTAGTCACTTCCAAGTTAATTGGAATATGGACCAAGTTACTTGATTGGATTGATGTCACTTGGGACGTTTCTTTAGCCTAATAAAAAGAGGAAATAATTTCATAATCATTGGCAAACAACAGAACATCAAATAACACCATTTTTTTAAAAGTTTATGGTCTTTCTACTGAATGAAATATTGGAGTTCTAAAGCGGAGAAATTCCTATTTTATCTAATGGAATGGGTGTCTGCGAAGATGCATCAATTTACTACAAAGCTTCCTTTTCTTCATCACACTTTTTTAACTTGAATAGATTAGCTCCATCAGCTTATTAAGTTTATCTGAATTCGATTCTATACTGACGAAAGAAATCATCAGGTTCTTTGATAGCGGACTCCATCAAGATCATTAAGTTTTGATCTTCCTTTGTAGGTTGGGGATGTGTACTCTTGCCTTACAGCAGTTCAGAGCTATCTCGAAATGATTCACCCACTTCTCGCGTAAAATCAATTCCAACAAATAACCTTATCTTAGATTATTTAATTATTCTTCAGTTTGCTTCAAGCGTATCTGTTCTTTCTGTTCTTTCCTCCTCACTTACTTTAGTTGAACTCTTTGCTCAAAAAAAGCTTCTCAATGTTTAAATAGACCAAAAACAGAAGATTACCAGTTCTTAATTATTTTCAGATTTGTGTGGATATATTTTTCTCAGAGCTTAATTAATGAACATACGATTTTATATTACTTTCTCATAATCAAGGAAGCATCTAATTATAATTTTTCTTATGTCCACCACATATTTTACTTCAAGACTAAATGAGACATAATAATCCATTATTGCATTGTCAAAATTTCAATTAGGGGAGAAATATTTAATTATTTTTATTGAATGATCAATAGTTCTTTTGTAATTAGTTTTTATTTCTTCTAGAAGATTATTAAGCTACGATTTTGTAATTACTCCTTAAAAAACTACTGTTGAGAATAAGATAAGGAGATCAACATCGAAAAGAATAACAGATTCAGAAATACCCATTTTATTAAATATTTTTGGAAGATCTAAATTTGGAGAGGGGATTATCTTTAACTTTCAATTTTGTAATCTTATTTGAGTAAAGCATAGCTATCTTAGTGAAAAAACCAAAGATAAGTTAATTAATCAATCAATTTTCTGGATCTATTTTTGATTTCTTAATCTTCTCTTTTTTGTTAAACAATTTACATTTTTAAAGAAAATAACTCGCATTTTTCTCTTTGTATTGAAAAGGAAACTTGATTTATTTATGAAAAAAATATTTAAACTCATATTATCTTCGAATACAATCAGACCAATAGTACATAATAGAGAACAGAAGCTATTTAAATAGTTAAACAATTAATGATTTTAATCCTACAAGCATAGGAGATTTAGGAATTACAGTTTTCCTGAAATAGAGAAAGAAAAGGAATCTTCAATAAAGCTCAAAGAGTCACTAATAAATAAAATGTTTTTGTTTTAGTCATCATTTGCGATCTTTCACTTATTTCTTCTCGTACGAGAATTAGAAGAGACTGCTTGCTTCGTCTTTTCTTCAAGATGCCTTGTAATAATACGATTTTCTTCTTTTTTAGCACTACCTTGATTCATTTCCGCTTGAGGTTATTCTTCTTATCCATCTTCCTATTCAGATTCATCTGATTAATCTACTTATTGTTGAGTTTTCTTTTTCTTCCTATTAGATTCTTAATTCCTTCTAGTCAATATCGAATGTGTCACTTCCTTTTATCCACTACCTCTTTTTGAAAGTTCTCTTTTAGGTAAATCAATATTTTTCTTAGATTTTGAATTGCTTCCTTATTTTTCTTCAGTTTATTTCTTACCTTTGATTTATCCATTTTCTTCATTTTCTTTCTCTTAACAACACAGCTCTTCTTTCATTTAATCAGTATTAAGAGTGTTATTCTATTCTTGTTCTTCAATTAATTTTGATTGATTCTCAAGATTCTTAGTTTATTTTGTTTTTATCAAGGACTTTTCAGCTTCATTATCGATATGTACTTCTTCCTTTATTGAAGTTTTGCTTTTTATCTCATTTTCTTCCTAAATCTCTTCTTAGCTATTATTATTACTCTCTTTTCCTTTTTATTTAATATTTTTTTCTTCTTTTTCCTCAATTTATTCCTCTTCCGAACATTTATTATCAATATTATTTTCTTCTTCAATTTCTTCTTCTCTTTAGCTACTCATCTCATCGTTATCTTCTTTAGCATACATAATCTTTCTCTTTTTATCTAAAGGTGGAGCTGGGAAATGAGTATAAAACCCATCCTCAGCTTATATCTTACCTTTTACTAATCCTTTTTTACCATTCATTATCATTAATTATTACTATTACATCATGTGTTTTTTATTACTTTTCGATAAACCCTTTTGCTAAAGCTAATCATAAGGGTAAGTGTCCATATGATTCCCTTAGTGCTTCTCAGCCTCTTCTGGATGACACATATAATAATCTCCAAAGAAAGGATATGCGCCGTATGGATATGTCGGATAATAATAAGGGTAATATGGATCAGGATGAAAGTAGTTGAATTAATTGAATTGCGAATATTCATTCATGGAACCATGTCCATGCTACTTGCGAGCACTGCTTTTGATAGCACTTGCACTCATTTGATATTCTCCATCATCAGAGTATGTAGCTGAAGTAGTATTCTTGCAGCTCTCACATTTGCAAAGTTTTGAACATTTGACACCAAGTTAAAAGCATTCGCAGTATTTTTTGAGACAGTTGCTTTTTTTGCAGTTACATCCTTTACTGTGAGCCTTTTGATCACTTTCTAGATTCCCTTCTTCTGCTTCTTGAGTCTGAGTTTTACCCTACTTTAAAATGAATTTAGATTCGTTAAAGTTTCAACACAACAAAAAAGCAAATAAAATTCATTTGATTTTACAGGTTCAATTTTAGGATCGAAAGCACTACTGTTCCTCTCAAGAATCGAATTCCTAGCTTCCTTCCGCATATGCTCGAATTCTGGCTTATTAAAGCAGCCTTAACAACTGCATCCTTCACACACACGAGAAGCAGCGAAACATTCACAGTACAACTTAAGGCATTTCGTTCTCTTGCAGTTACAGCATATCTTCTTTTCTTCACAAGGCTTAACTGCTGAAGAAGATGCCTGTAAAGTAAACGGAGTGGGGATTTGTTTGTTTTCTTGATTCTCCTCGTCATCTTATTTTGATTTTTCTGGGATCACCTTATCTTGTGATTTCTCATCTTGATTCATAAAGCTCGAAGTCTGACAGGTATTACTAAGTGCTCCAGCGATATTCAATGCTGAAGATGGTGCTTTCTTCTTTTTAGTCGAAGGAGTATGAAGATCTCTATCATCTTTAAAAGAAGGAGATGCAAAGAGTTTTCTTTTCTGATTCCCATTTGATTTAGTCGCTGTGAGTCTTAAATCATGTTGAGAAGAAATCTATTATGATGATTACTCGATTATGGGTTTCTTAACAGTGGTCGTAGAGCTGTCGTGATAGTTGCCATAAGGATTAAATGTCATTTACGAATCGTAGGCTCCTAGTTATGATGGTGCTTCTTCAAAAAGATTCAATGATTTCATTCTACCCGATTCCTCACTGACATTTCCAAGAAGATTTCGTTAAATTACTCCTTTTGTAGATATTGGTTTGTAGTCTCTTGAACTTTACCGCTCATTATTTACCTCTTAATTATTGTCTTCTTCACCATCACCATCATCATCCTACTGATCTTATTCTTCTTGTTGGTCTTCTTCGTTTTCATCGTTAAATTATATCACACGTTAATATGAATTCTAGGAATTTTCATATTCAAGTTAAGACTGTTTAGATACCACAACTTTATTTGAGCTGCCTACAAATGAAATATGCTCAATTTAGTCCTTATCCATAGCTCCCGATTCCAAAAATAGGTCCAGTTACTCCCTGTTGAAAAAAATAAAAATACATCAAACACCACCCATAATCTATTTTGTTTTTATTAGAAACACCAATAATTGTAATGAATCAAAATTATGAAGATTTTTTCTTACTTTCCATTGAAACTTATTTTGAACACTGGCGATTAAAATATATAATCTTAAGGAGCCCCATTCTTCTCTCTATCTTTCGTTCCAGCTGGAGGAAGGAGAGTTTTTGATGAAGGAATTATTTGATTTTGATATGGGAAAAGTCTTCCAGGGACAGGTGTTGCATGGAATTTGTTTCCGCCAAGTGGAGTACCAGCTCCTTTCAGAAGATGTTATTGATAATCTACATCGAATTCATCTTTTGATAGGATCGGATACTGATCTACTGAGGCAGCTCTGTTTTGTTAAGCACTTGGATATTGCTGCTGATGATGGTGAGGGATTTGATTATATTTGCTATTGTGTACATGATGAAATCCTGGACTAAAAACGCTTTTGGATTTGCCGAAACTACTTAAAAAAAAGAAAAAAAGGGTTTGTGTGTTGTTTTGTATGGATTTTTAAATTATTTTAGCTTCATTTTTTTGAAAAATATGTTTAACCCAAAACAACAAAAGTGTTTTTGATTAGTATTTAGTAGTTTTATCAAAAAAATGGATAAGTAAGAGTTTTATTGTTTAGCCTTTAGAATGAAGGGATACAAGATAACATAAAAAGTGTGAATAATGAAAGGATTGTTTACTTTTTTGTTTGCTGCAGAGCTGGTGAATGAAGAAATGCTGCCTTTCCGAAACCAAAGTTATTTATTGGAGATAAGTTTTGCTGGCAATAGAGTTAAAAAGCCGCATCTCCCTTTCCGCTAGAGGTGTGAGCGCTATCGAATTAAAATTCATGTCTCTCACGCTTAACAGGAGTAGCCTCAGATAACTAGAAGCTTTTATGATTTCCGCTTCTCATGGCAATGTTGTTTTTTTTTAGTTTATGGGAGTTTAAACTTGTAAGGTTGTTAAAAAATAATGGAAATGCCACTCTTTTTGTTTTAAAATCTAATAAGATTGATAAAAATGGTATGCCTGAGCTAGCGAAACCAGATTCTGGCAGACTTACTAACAATCTAAATTAATTTATTTTTTTATTAACTTTTTTTTTGAATCTTATCCACCCTTCCTTATCTTTCTTTTGGCACCAAATTGGTTTTTAAATTCAAACACTCCCTCTCTTTCTCCTCTCCATATGTTTCATTGTTTGTTTTATATTATTTTCAACATTTCTCCATTTAAGCAGATGCTCAAATACAAAAATTGAAAATAAAACTTTAGTTTTTTAAATTTTCTTAACAATAACTTCTTCTTTCAACTCCTATTTGTTTTCAGCAGTTTGTTTACTTTTTTCCCGCCAATTTTTTGGGCTTAGATTAAAACTTAAGCTGCAAGGAATCATCATCAAGCTGAAACGAATTAATTTTTTATTCCCCTTTCTCCTTTGTAGTTTAACATATTCTCAAAGGAAAACAAAAATTCAAATCATCCATAACATTTCAAATTCATTCTGTATTTTTCAATACTATACAACCTAAATGCTGCAACCGGAAACAATAATATTTTATCCATTTTTTTCATAAAAAAAGAAAAAGATAACTGTGAAATAAAAAAGTAGAAACATTATGGAAGATATGAAAAGACTTTAAAAAAATTATAGCTATTAACATAATATCAATTTAGAGATAAGTTTATTATTCAATTCTTAGACTATTGTATTTTGAAATATGAGGCTTTTTTTCTCTCAGATTAATGGAGAATAAAAAATAGTGCTTCTCGATCTCTTTCTCATCTCTAACTCAAGCTCAAGTGCTTCAGGTGGAATCTAAGCTTTGTTATTAAAATTTGTATCATTATTCGAATACATCCATGCCTTAATAAAGCAGCTCGAATCTTTCTGTGATTATCTCGAGAAGTTCTATTCGTCATCTTCTCTCTCTTCTTCGAATATTTCTTCTTATTCAACAGGGTATTTTAGTTATTATCTTTTTTTATTGGAATCTTCAAACATTTAATCTTGTAGATTATTATCAACTTATTTTTTGCACGGAGAAATATTTTTGAACATCCGAACACATTCTATACTATCTTAGCTTTAATTCACTTCCGAATCATCTTTGTCCATGGATATTATGGCAGTGTTACATCCTGTTGATGGAGATATCTTCTCTGGAGATAACGTATAATTATCAATGCCATGATAAATATTATTTGAATGTTCAAGGTTCAAACCAGTTTTTTTAGACCATCCAGCAGATGAAATGCAGCGTTATGCATAGCGAGTAACATTGGCTGGTTCTTAAGCCGTATCTGCTCTCTCCCGAGGTCCTTCTTCGTCTTGGGGCTAGATCATTGTAGGTGACTCTCCAGAAGGTTTAGCATTTCTAGATTTGTTTAATATAAAATTTAAGCTGCCTTTCATATTCTTGATCTTTTTCTTGAAGGAGCACATCAAGTTTATAGATTACTGTAAAAATACCAAATATCATCAATACATTAAATACTTTTAAATTAAATTTTATAATTTACCAGCCATGGATGACACATTGCTTCTACAACAGTTAACCGATTAGCAGGATTCTTTTAGAGAAGACGAGAGAGAAAGTCAAGTGATTAAATGCTGCAATGAGCCAAAAGAGGGTTTTAAAGGCTAAAATCAAGTTCTTTATATTATATATCTGCAATTAGAGCTGTTTCACTATTAATCAAAAAAAATAGTTAAAAAACATTAATGTTAGCATGCTAAACACAGAATTTATTATTTAGAGACTTTTTATTTTCCCCTTACCATTCATTGAAAAACGGTAACATCCCTGAGAGTAATTGAAAGAGCACAACACCTATTGACCACAAGTCTATTGATTTATCATATTCTTATTCTGAGAATATTTCAGGAGCCATGTATGCAAGGGTTCCAGTTTTTGTCATCATTCTCTATGCGAAATCGAAGGATTTTGAGTTTGACAGATCAATCAGCTTAATTGAATGTTTTGTATCATCAATGAGAATGTTGTTTGCAGTAATATCTCTGTGACAAACACCTTTGTAGTGTAAATATTGCACAGCTTTTATTGCTTCTGACATCACGAATTTAGCCTACTCCTCTTTAATTGCAAAACAAAACAAAAATAATTGTTAAAAAATATAAAGTTCAAGAAATGCAACTATTTTTGCAATAAAACATAAAAATACTTAAAATTTACCATTCATTTTGGCATGATTCTTAAGAAACTGTGTGAGAGAAAAGCCTTGAATGTAGTCAATAATGATCAGACATTTCTTGTTTTCAATAAAAAAGTCATATGCTCTAATTAAATTTGGATGCCGAAGACTTTCAAGAAGAAAGAATTCTTTCGAGATATCTAATAATTGCTCTCCATCTTTGAAGGGTATTATCTTAACTGCGAACTCTTGTTAACTGCCTTTAACTCTGCAATGTCTCACTTCTCCAAGAGCTCCCTGAAAAATAACATTTAGAAAATATCAGTATTTTTTTAATTCTAGTTTATTATTTTCTTCTACCTAACCGAGCTTTTCCAGACAAGTATACTTATCTTCGAAAAGCCTTCTGGATTGCATAGAAGGACGGGGTTTAGGTTTTTTACTAGGGATTGAAATCTTTAAAGAGCTATGAGCAGAATTCTTCCTTTTAGCTTCAGGTGAGAAGACACAATTGAACCCTTTTTTTCTAGGAGAAGGGGTGTATGACGAAGCATCACTCATAGATAGATCTAATGGAGGAACAGGTGTGCTAATGTCAAACGAAACGCTTGAAGACCTTGGAGATACTTTATCTTACGTTTCATAGTATTTCTCACTAATATTTAAGTCAATATCCTTTGCACTCACAAACAATTTCAACTATTCTTCATCTTCAAAAAGATCTTCGTCTTCTTATTCTTCTTAATTGAAATATTCTTGGATTCCATCTCTCCTTCCTCCAATACAACTCATACTCTTAATGAATTTTTTCTTGGCCATATTATCTAGCCCAGACATTTCATGAATTCGAGCCATTTCTGCAGCTCTTTCTTGTTCTTTGAATGCACTCATCGTCAGAGGAGGACTTGGTTGTCTCTCCCTTTGTTTTTGGTGTAGATATCCCCTTGCAACTTTTTGTTTGTTTTGATGTTTTTTTTTCAAAACTCCCGCAACTGCAACTCCCACACGTTTTCTTGATAGAATAATCTTAAAATAATTCCCAGTTATTTCTTGGAGCTGTATCATATTAATCATAAATCTTAACAACCACTCAAGATATTTCAGATATTGGTTATATTTATTGTTTAATTTACAGTTTTCAAATGCAATTACACTAAGATTTTCATTAAAGATATTAAAATGAATGTGTTTTTAATCAAAAGAATTGTGTTTTTCTTAGAATAATATCAATCGTTGCCATTAATAGCCATATATTCTTGCAGATTTTTATCAGAGAATATTGTTCTCTCTAAGTTAGAAGCCAATTGAGTATGCTTGTAAGCTTCTACTTTTTGAATCCAAGAATCAAATTGGATATCTTCCTGTTGGTGTTAGAAGAAAAAATGATTCATATGACGTATTAACAAATTCTTTTGCTGGGGTAAATTTAAATTAAGATGTGAGGGGATTTTGATTAAAATATTAGAAAAATTGTAGGGAATACAAAAAGTATTTTTCGGGGGAGGGTTCCATTGGGATTTCTTGACTTTTTTCAGCTTTTTTTTTGCATGAAATAAATCAACACTTCAACTTATTTCTTTTATTATTTATTTTTTTTATTTTATTTGTTTTTTTGAAGTGTTTAATGGCCAATTATCTTTAAGAATTGGTTTCTCTTAAATCTTTTGATCTATTACTTGATTTTTAGTTATATTTCTTACCTGTTGAAGCTAACTTTCTGACTCTTCAAAGTCAATTTTCTTGAGATCAATTTAATTCTCTCCTTGAAACTAAGAAGCATCTTGGTAGACATAAAATCTAATTTGAAGAGTACCATCAATCCGCTTGAGTTAAAGGTTATTCTTTGGTCCAATAGAAGACAGCAGCTTATTAGATACCCTAAGCCCCGTTTAAAGAAGATTCTAACTTTTTCTATCATTTTTTTTCTTTTTTTTAAGAGCAGCTGTAACCGCTGGATTTAATATTTTCGCCATGTTCATGCTCAGTGAGGCTTCAGACGGAACCAGTTAAACAGATTCCATCATGTTGATAATATGAAATCTTATTAGTTCTGGTATTTTCGGATGTCTGTCGATGAGAACTGATACTTTATAGTCTTTTTTAATGAAAGCTATCGAATTATGTAAAAGATTGAACATTACTTATTTGACTCTTTTAGGAGAATTATATATCATAGGAACAAGGGACAATCCTGAAATCTCCACTTAAACATTTTTATCATCCAACAATGGTTTGAAATCCTTTATTAATTCACTGAACAACCCTTATAAATCAATATATTCTGCTTGTACAGGCAGAATTGACTTTTTCTTTTGCAAATGCAGAATATCCTTCAGATTAACAATTTTATTTACAATAACTTTAAGTTGCAAGTGCAAGCTATTTATTTTAGTTTTAAGAGTCTCAGCATCTTACTCACTATCACCAATTTGATCCTCATCAGTTATTCTAGGAGCATCTAGATAAGCATCATGACATAGAACCTTGAGACATTTCAAACTCTCTTGGTAAAGTGTTTCATACTAACTTAGCAGCTCTCGTAATTCACTTACTTTTAGTTCCATATCAAAATCTTTACTTATGCTTATTATCACATACACTTCGTCACCACACATGCATGATCCTAAGATTATCTTCCGTTAAGCTTCTTTGTTTGAAGAGATCAGCAGCACTCCTTTGAGATACTGCATTTGAAAATCAATTTTCTCAAAATCTTCAAGCAATTGCGGCTCTTAGTATTGCTATTTTTCAACATTTTCTCCAAAAATACTTCGCTACTAAGAATAATAATTCCTGAAAGTACTTAGTTTCTTCATATAATTATTCACACTTCCTGGAAAACTATTAGCTCCTAAGCGTCCTTGCTGGTCTAAGAAATCTGGAGGAAGACTACTATTTTAGTCAATAGGATTACTACCAATCTGTAGAGATTCAGAAATATTCTGTTGTAATATATTTTGAGTTGAACTCAGTGCTCCTCCAGGTAACTAGCTTGTATCATTTGCTGCAGCGTTCTTTTAATATCTAACTCCACTTCCTCTCCTTTTAGTAATGCCAATTAACCCACTTCCATTGAGATCGCCTACTAAATTTCTTGATATTATTTTATCGATTCTATCTTTTTCTTCGATTTCATCAGCTTTACTATCCTCTGGATTCTCAGTCTATTCAGGCAAATAACTAACTGTTCGTTTTCCTCTATCCTTTGGATGTTTGTGGTTGGTTTCATTGCTTTCAAGGGCAATATTTTATTCATTTGTAGCTTTTTATTAAATTTTTTCTCCGTTGCTTTTTGTATTTTATATTTAGTTCTTTTTAACAATATCACTTGGATCTTCAATAATTTTGATCCCTTCTATCGTTTCAGCCTCTTTCGTCTCAAACTTTTGCATGGATTCTAATTTATTATTGCTATTATAATCTATACTATCTCTGAGAGTTCCTCCAAGTAAAAACTACGCAATATTTTAAGGTTTTCCGTTCACTCCAACTTAATATGATTCGGGCGAAATAAGGCTAGCTTCAACTCTTTCTTAGTATCTTGGAGAAGGAAATATATTATTGAGCCCTTCCTGCGTGTTTATAAGCTATCCTTCAGTGTCTTTCTTGTAGTTATTTGTCGGCAAGGAGTTCATAGTGGCACCACCGCCTTTGTTGAGTAAATAATTATTGCTCAAAACTCTAAGTGTGTCTTTCGCTCGTAAAACACTTTGATTCAATCCAAAAGCGCTTTCCTTTCTCTCAGGTGCTTTGCTTTCCTTCTACTTCTATTACCCTTTCTTTGCAGTTTCCTAACTCATCAAATCCCTTGATATTTTCTCTTACAATTCAATCTTACGATCGGATTCCATTCTTTTCTAAATTATCTGTGCAGCAGCTCTTCTTATCCAGTAATCGAGATTTTCTCCTTTCGGAAGAGACCCTTGTTACCCTTGAATACCCTGATTCAAATACTACCCTGATTGAGTACTATTATTCTGCTAGATTTCATCTATTCCCATCATTTATCTATTTGTGATCTTTTGAAATTCAGATTATGATAATCTTTTTAGAATCTTTGCCACATTATTAGCTTTAAACATGCGTTTTGCCATTGCATCAAAGCTAACAATGCTCTAATCCATCATCTGATTCTCTGCTTCTTGTTTCTAATACCTCAATTTCAAAATTACCTTTCCACTATTTGAATTTAAGGATTCCAAAAAACCTGTCAAAACATGTCTATCCTTGTCATCTAAATTATTAGATTCTTCATAAGACGAGTTCTATTTAATCTACTGGCAGAGACTTGCATAAACCACAATCAACCCAAATCCATAGCCTAAAGAATCAGAGAATTCTTAGCTCTCATTCAGCTATCCAATGAGATATGCTCCAATCAAAATTGTCTGTGTTCAAAATAACAAAAATGTGAGAATGTTGTATGGAGAGAGAAAAAGACCAAATAGAATATTTTTTTGAAGAGAATTCAGATCAAAATAAGTAAAAGAAAACCTTCAGAAAAAGCTTCTTCAGATTTGACAATCCCTGCGAATGATAGTCGACTATGAAAACAGTTAAAAGAATTCGAGTGGAGTTTGAAATCAGACATTTCGAGCCAGGATAATAATAAGCTGAGGATTAGTTCACAATAAAAGCGATGCATAACTCGATGGTTTACTTATCGTAGATGGCAGAGATTATGAATAATAAGAAAGCAAAAGAATTGATGAAGTCAACCAAGTATTTCTTCTGCTCATTGCTTTCTCTTATTAGTAGATAAACTCCCGAGCAGAGACTGAGGATAAGACCGAGGAAGTTGACACTGATTTTTAGACGTTTAGAGGAGTCACAACGAAGAAAATGAAGTCTCCATTGTATCATGCGATATTTAATAAAAATCCTTTAACTTTGTGTAAAATACAGCTTACAAAGTATTATTAATCTGTTTTTCTTAATTAACTCGAATCCACACTGTTTTTTTAATTAAAATTTTTACTTAAGCGAAGCAAAGTATAATATCCATAAGGCTTGGTGTATGTTTTTTTGAGTTTGACTTAATAAAAGAGTCTTTAAATACTTTTCGAAAGAACTCAGAATTCACTTGCAATACACAAAAGCTCTTAGGTATTTAAGAGTACAGATTTATCATACTCAAACTAAAAAGAAAACGGATTTTCTAACTTTAATTTAAATAAACTGATTTTTCATTTAAGCTGCTTTTCTTGAATCTTCAAAATAAAATAATCTTTGTCATGAAAATATTTCTCAAGCAAAAATACTTGAATTTTGTGTAAAAAAGGGTCATTTTTAAATGAGAAAAATTACTTATTTTTTGCTTCTAACTTGAGGATAATTGTCAACAAATTGAAGCACATTTTCATAGCCTTAACTCATTTTTCAAGCCATGACATAAAAGAATATTTAGTAAAACAATAATTTATTAAAAATCATTTCTATTCCTTTACAAGCTCATTTAGTCCTAGTCAATTCAAATGAAAAGGATAAAATGGAAACAATCGTATTTCAATACAACAAAAGATTGGGTGCAATTCAATAAATTTCTTCATCAATACATTGTAGCAAAAAGGATACAATGTTTCTGAATATTTTATCTGCAAACAGAAGCCAAAAGATGCAGTATCTTTTAAGTTTAATTTTTTTTCCTTTCATTTTTTGTAGTAATAGTTTTAGTATTCCTAAGAATATCATAAGTGAAAGCACTTGGCTTTACAGAAGATATTTGTACGAGCAAGTATTCCTACTTAGAAAATACTAACGAAATATAATATGCGAAGAAATCAAATCCAAGAATAATTAAAAAGAATCACAAACCGAAATAAGCCATAGTGGTATTTTGTTACATAATCTTTCAGTTTGATCTCGATTGATTTTTTGTGTTTTATCTGTTAATCTGAGATATTTTTCTCCTTAAAGTGGGGGAAAAACTTACTTTAAAATCAAAGAGTTGTCTGCTTTTGCAAGGTCAGTTCATTAAAAAACTAATAATTTCCATAGTGATTTCATTTGTCCAACTTTTTACAGCATATTTTAGGAATAATTGTGAGGAGAACCGAATTAAATTTGTTGTTTGTAAAGACACAATAATCCAAATTATTAAGGGATGAGTGTGTGAATTCTTTCAATCACCTATTATTGTTCTACTATTCTCTTTGCGGTTATTCCACATTACTCCGATAATAATCTATTTTAAGCTCGAAATAACTCAATTCGACCACACGAAACAAAATAACTTAATTAATATTGTAAATGTTCATTTCAGAAGTATGCTTCAAAAGATGTTTGAAAACAACTACGGAAAGCTTAATTTTAGGAGGAAATTATACATCAGAGAGAACAAAGACGACGTACTATTCAATTAATTATTAATTTAGTAATCTAGTCTATCTGAAATATTAGGAAACACCTCTTGATCAGTCAGTCTTAAAGTTATGATAAAACAATTAGGCGAAAAAATAAATCAACAATTTCAATAAACAAATAATTTAGCAAAAATTTGAAGGGGTTTTAATAAAACTGTCAATCCTAGATGATAGCGAATACACTCGAATACTATTGGATACCTGGGAATGAAGAGAATAAGCTTACTCTACCTGATCACGAACAATGCTTTCTGTCTTCGTATTTTCTTAAAAAAATTGGAGAAGGAGACATTTTTGAGGAATGTCAGCTCAAAATATATCCAAATAAACTCTATCTCCTCTAGGTAAGGGTTCTTTTTAATGGGATCTTTTTTGGGTGTTAACATGGCCAATTTAGAAAGGGAAAGTAGTGGCGTTGCTTTAGTTTTGCTTCCAACTTACATTTGAGATGATCATCGAGGGAGACAAGGAGCATGAGCTTGAGAATATTAAGAACGGAGCATTTAAGTTACTCAAATTGTAGAAAGAAGACTGCTCAAGTGAATTCAAAGCAGTTAACAAGGGAGATTATCTGCTTTGGTAGAAAGAACTAGCAAGATGGATGACACAAAGAAATTTCTATGCGTATTATGAAGTCAAAAGAGTCATTGGGAGTGGGGCCAACGCTACTGTAAGGGGGAGTTATTAAAATTTGCTGTGAAAGAAATTCAGTTTTTCTTCTTAAAAACGATTTGATTAGTTTATTGGGGACAATATTTTGATTTAAAAAGGTAGTTATTGCAGAGAAGAAGTTAGATGGGACATCATTTGCTGTAAAGAGCTTGAGTAAAGCACATATTCTGAGTTGTCCTGAAGGAAAGGTAATAAATGAAGATTTTTTTGTGCAATACTAAATGAAAAATAATGTTGATTTTCTGTTTATTTAAGAAAATTCTTGCTTTTATTTTATGAAATATTAAGAATAATTATGATTTTGATTGAATAATACATAACAGGCTGAGATTGAAAATGAATTAGAGCTCATGCGTATGGTGTATCATCCAAACGTGATGAGATTATATGAAGTATTCGATGCTGACACTTCAATAAAGATTGTCTTAGAGCTTGTCGAAGGAGGATAGCTATTGAATGTGATAAAGAAAAATCCAAATATGAATTGGCAGGAGATTGGATTTATAATTAAATAGATTCTACTCGGTTTGGAAGCTCTTCATAAAGAGAATATCATGCATAGAGACTTGAAACCAGATAATATTCTCATGAGAAATTAAAATGATTTGAATTTAGTCATAGGAGATTTTGGATTAGCGACAAAAGCAGATACAAGTAAATATCTTTATCTAAAATGCGGAACACCTGGGTATGTAGCACCAGAGGTAATTAACCTTAAAGAAGGACAAACGCATTATCAGACGAAATGTGATATTTTCTCAGCTGGATCTCTGTTTTATCGACTGTAAAAAATTTAAAGATTGTTTTTTGGAATTTTGTTGATATTTTCATTGAATAAATAACTTTTTGTTTTTATTTATTCTCTTCAAGATGTGTTCATAAGCCACTTTTCGGAGGAATAACGCATGCTGAAGTGCTTAATGAAAACAAATTAATGAATTTCACACTTAGCTGTCCAGATGTTAAGGAGCTTCCTCATCTTGCTTAGGATCTGCTCGGTCATTTGCTAGAAATTGATCCCGAAAAGAGAATCAGTGCTACAGAAGCTCTCAAACATCCGTTTTTTGCATTTGCAGAAAAATAAAATGCTGTGAAACAATTCCCGAAGACTGATATTGAAAAAGTGCATAATCTCTTGAAGCAGGAGAAGTAATGAATTTATTAGATAGTGGGTTTAGATTAATTATCTTATTTTCATTTACACAGGAAACGTAATGAAGAGGATGTTCCAGATGATTTAGCCATAAAAATGAAGAAATCCCTGATAACAGGGAAAACCAAATCAATCATACCACTTCCTTCAGTGAACAAAAGAGGATCATTTTCATAGAATTCCCCTGGTGGATCAAATAATTCCTCCAGGAAATCATCGATAAACTCTGGATAAGGCCTGGGAATCAGGGAAAAGAAATAATCTCTTGACTCTATTGACGAAGAAGATGACAAAAAGTAAAGTGTTAAAGCTGCTAAAAAGCTATTGGCGAACACTAAAATAACAGTGAATACCAAACCAAAAAGTTAAACTCCTTCGTTTACTTAGCTATCAAAGCTAGAGTCACCTGAGAAAAAACGAACATCCTTGAGAAGTTCTACTCAAGTGTTGCCATTGGTTGGGGTAAATAAACTAAATAATAACAATAATAAAACGAAAGAAGATTCAATTCACTGATCAAGCTGATTAAATGCTTCAACGACTTGAAAATAAGCTAGATTTATAGCATTCCATATATTATGTATTCTTAATTTTTTTTATTTATTGTGATATTTTTATTATTTTTTCATTCCTTTATTACTTGTTGTAACTGATACACTAGACTCTCTTTAAGAGTAACAAAGAAAAGATTGAAATATTGTTGGTGGTTGTAAATAGAAAAAGATCATTTATGTTCTGAACTAACATTTAAACGTTTCAGAGACTAAATAATCGAATTAATAATATACTATTAAGATTGAAATTATCCACGCTCACCAGAGAAACTATCTTTGCTTGATTTTACTTTTATTCCTTTTTCGAATTTCCTTATATTTCATATATCCTATCAATTGATTTATTTATTTGAGGTGACATCAGAAGGTCTTTTTTGGAAAATAGATGATTTCTACGATTGACTATTAATCTCCTTTTATCTCTCTTTCTTGAGGAGAACAGATCTTCTACTTTCAGATTAAATTATTCCTATTTGTTAACACCCTCAAGAAGCTACCTGATATGACTAAACAGCGCATAATTCCTTGAGTCTTTTTATAGAAAAATGATCACTTTCCTTTGAAACTCCTAGCATAAATTCACTAAATTTTGTAATCCACAAGGAATAAATGGTTAAAACAACAAACAACCCCAAAAAATCAGAGTACAATACAAAAGATATGAAAACTAAAAATGAGAAGTCAGAAATTACAATAATTCGATATTAATCGTGGGTAGCGTGACGGACTTAATCCGAATAATAATACATCAAAACTATCTCTATTGCTCTCCCATACAAGTAAGTTTGCTTAATTGCAAAGTAAAAATTAATTCCGATTTTGTGCTTGAAATCTGCAATAATGTGGCAGCTCCAATCTACGAATTAATTAATAAAAATAAAAATATATTCCACCTCAGATTAAAAAAAGACAAACAAAGAGAGATGCTCTCTACGATCCTTTAATCTACTCAGATAAGTAGATCTTGCACCAGCAGCTTCCTTCCAGCATTCAGTTCGGTTTAAGGAGAACCTAAGTTCCTGGAAATGGTTCATTAATATTTTGATGCTGCCGCTTCCTACACGAAGATCTCCCCAGATAAACTAAACTACTACAAGAAGGTAAAAGAAGAGAAGAGATAAAAGATAACTCTTTTTATGTAGCTCACTGCTATTATGTTGATTTTTAATCTTTCCTTTTTTGATCTTTTCCAGACTGACTGTGTGATTAAATTCACAATTCCTCTTGTGAGAGACAATGGTACCATCGAGTCAATCGATGCATACAGAGCTCAACACAAGCTTCATAGACTTCCTACTAAAGGTGGTACTAGATACGCTAAAGACATCAATATTTAAGTAAACTAATCATTTCTTAAAAATATCCAAAAAGACCTTTTATTTATCTTATTGCTTTGATTTGATTCCTCTCAGGAAGTTGAAGCACTCAGCTGCTTGATGACCCTCAAGTGTGCAGTGGTTAATCTTCCATATGGTGGTGCAAAGGGAGGAATTGGATTCAATCCTAAAGAGTATTCCAACAGAGAAATCGAGTCTCTTACTAGAAGATACACTCTTGAGTTAGCTAAGAAAGGATTCATCGGTGCTGCCATCGATGTCCCGGGCCCTGATCTTGGAACTGGTGAAAGAGAGATGTCGTGGATGAAGGATACCTACTAGACGTAAGCTAAATAATTATGTTTTATTTCATTTTGTGAAAAACAATCATTTTGAAAAATTATATTAGCTTCTTTGGACACAAAGACATCAACGCTCAAGGTTGTGTCACTGGTAAGGCCTTAAATCAAGGTGGTATCAGAGGTAGAACTGAGTCCACAGGTTTGGGTGTGTTCTACTGCACAAGAGATCTACTCAACGATAAGCCATTAATGGAAAAACTAGGCGTCGAACCAGGCATGAAGGGAAAGAGATTCATTATCTAAGGTTTCGGAAATGTTGGTTACTGGGCTGCTAAATTCATCACAGAATATGGTGGTATCGTGACCGGAATTGCCGAATGGGATGGTTCGATCTATAACTCCAAGGGTATTGATATTGAAGATCTACACAATTACAAAATGAATAAGAAGGGGATTAAAGGATATCCTAGAGCAGAAGAAGTAAATAACAATTTAAATTATCAATAATGTTCAAAATGTTGATATCTTTCTTTCTTTTTTTGAATTAAGTCTTTCGACAACGAAGATGCAATCTTCAAGGAATGTGATATCTTCATTCCTGCAGCTTTTGAGCAGACCGTCAACAAGAACAATGCTGCTAAATTCAACTGCAAGGTTATTTCCGAAGCTGCTAATGGTACAATTTTTACATAATTCTAAATTTATTAAAATATCTTTGAAACTTATTTATTATTATTATTCTTTAGGTCCTACAACAATTGCAGCAGAGGAGATTCTTACAAAGAAAGGAGTAGTGTTTTTCCCTGATATTCTTGTCAACGCTGGAGGTGTAACTGTCAGCTATTTCGAATGGCTGAAGAATCTCGATCACATGAGACCAGGAAGACTCACTAGAAAATGGGAGGAGAAATCTAAACTCAATTTGTTAGCAGTTATCTCTGACATCACTGGTTTGAAGCTCAAAACTTTAGAAGAGAAACATAAGGATCTTCTCAGAGGTGCTAACGATGTAAAATACACATACAGTTTTAAATTCCAACTTATTTTATTATCCTAATCACACATCATTGAAATGATTCGCAATCTGTATTTTTAACACTCGTTTATTGTTTGCATACAACAGAAAGACATAGTTTACAGTGGTTTGGAAGAAGTCATGTCCGTTGCAGTCAAGGAAACAAAGGATACCTGCATGGAATTAGGCTGCTCGATGAGAATCGCAGTCTACGTAAATGCAATCAGAAAAATTCATGGCCATTTCGAAGTTGCTGGTATGCCACTCGCAAAATGAAGAAATTAGCAAACAAAGAGTTATGAATTGTGCAATTATTTTGTGTAGTTCATATGTATTTTTTGTTAAATAATTTTCTTTTTTAGACTCTTTCAATCACCAAATCTAAGGCTATTATCATTCTCACTCTCTCTTTCTTTTCTCATTCCTCTTAGAAATCTTCAGCTTCATTCTATTATTCCATTTGAGATTACGAATACCCAAAGTTAAATTATTATGAAAATTCGTTCTCTTTAATTGAATTCGTCTTAACTTTAACTTTAGGGATTTGCATCAAAACATTCGTTTGCTTTATATGATTAAAGTTATTTGTAGTTTATCTACTTGAATCTAGTTTATTATTATGATTAATTTTACTGTTATTTTCAGGGATATCTTGAAATAATTCATCGATTGATAAATTAGTTATTCCATCTTTAACTTAGATAGCTGTTTGATTGTAATCAATCTATTTATGTTCATTATTATCTACTTTTGGTGCAGATGCTGCATTCAGAACATTATTATGATTTATTTTGTTTCCCTCTATATTCATTTAATTTCTATTCTGCTCTTATTAGCTAGTTATGCTGTTATAATTAAAGATTTTAGGTTATCTCTGCATGATTTCAGTTCCTAAAAACGATGCATTGATAAATGTCCGTTTTCTGATATTTTTAGAATTTTATTCTTCTTCTGCAGGTTCTGCGGAGACAATCTTCAGCAAGCATCCTTCACCGAAATCATTCTATTAATCATCTATATTTAAGTTCTCTGTATTTTTAAAAAACAACAGTTTTGGTTGGGAAGATTATCTCGTTGAGTTATACTCCTCATATTGAAATATTTCTTAAACTAAAAGCTTCTTCACTGCACTTAGCTTCTTCGAGCATAACTTAGAGTACTCCTGCAATCCTTAAGAATGAGTTATGCTATCGTGATTTCCCGAATAACCTTCTAAGAAATCAAGAGTGTCTTTGCATTCAAAAATTGTTGTGATAATATCAATAAATTAGATCTCTTCGACGACTAAAACAATCTTTAATTCTTAGTCGACTGCCCATAGTTCATAATTCCATTTACGGACAATTACAATGCTACTCAAAGGCGAATCTAAAAACAGTGAATTCTCAAAGAAATCTTCTCCTCGTACATATGCTTTTATTTTCAACTCACCATCAGTAAATTCGATAACTTCTTTAGGAATATCATAACCCTGAATTTAGCAGCAGAACATCTCTTATTCGCTACTAATGCTAGAGTATATCGTGCCTTCTTTATTCAAGAGACATGTCAGCTCTTTTTCAGGTAGTTCTTTAAATTTCTTGATTGCTCCATTCAATGTATCTTCTAAATGGCTGGAGAGTTTTTAGATGACTTTTTAGTTCAAGAGGACTTGCTTCATAGGTCAAAATATTTGTATTTTTGGGGGATAAAGCAAATAATAATCTTTTTTCCCTCTCTTTTAATTCTTTTTCTAAGCTTTGAATAATTTATTCTTCAGTTTCCCAAACTGAATCAAATTGAATTAATTCATGCAATGCAATTCATATGAATTTTGAATGCTTCCATTGAAGATTGTTTAGTGAATTAATTGGAATATTCGAAGAAAAAACAAGGTTAGAATAGTGCACTTTTGTTGGAAAAATGGATTTTCTCACAGAAAAAGAACAGAAAGTTCTCAAAGGTAATGTTGCTTCAGGTCTATTTGATGGCACTATTTTTGGACTTTGTTGGGGCGCACTTTATGGACCAGCTACTCTTTATTAGACAGGAATATCAAGCTAAGTATACAAGAGGGCTGTGTTAAAATATATGGGCACTTCGATTGTGAAAGGTGCACCACTTGTAGCAATGGCAAGGATAGTAGGAGATATTTGTGAAAGTAAGAAACTAGGATAAGTAGCTTAATTTTCAATCACATTTGGGTTAGCTATTGGATACTTAGCAATTGTAAGGTTTCCTTGAGATTTTAAGAGTAGAAAAGATGGAAACATTTATTAATAAAATGAAGAAAAAAAAGGGAAAATCACACAGAATCTTGTATTTATTGGAATAAAATTCATAATCTAGTTTTGGTAAAATATGTGTTTCTTGTTGATGTTTGAAGAAAAGCAACTGTTTTTTAAATAACTCTAAGGAAACAGCTGTGTTTCCCATTGAGAGTAATTGCATTTCAGCATTTATTTGGCTTTTAATAAATGATTTTGTGAACTTTAGAAAATAATAAATTCTAGTCATTGGGAGTTTAAAAATTTCATCAAGTAGAATGAATTGAGTGAGAGAGAGAGAGAGTGGACAATAAGAAAGTGAGGATATTTCATAAAAAATAGATCTTGTTGTTTTCCCATGGTAAATGCCACAGGTCAAGAGAATTT
>Ga0302271_10000839_pt1 | contig 30236 bp, 15 predicted proteins | sample III_Bog_N1_1_FD_198767 | JGI IMG/M metagenome (GOLD analysis project Ga0302271, IMG submission 198767) | Peat permafrost microbial communities from Stordalen Mire near Abisko, Sweden - III_Bog_N1_1 | ecosystem: Environmental > Terrestrial > Soil > Wetlands > Peat | place: Sweden: Abisko... | reverse complement strand
ACCCCTTCATTTAAAATAATTATTGAGTTTTGAATGTGTGTGCAAATGAAAAAGACCTAGGAAATGAGCTGATCGTAATAAAAAGAAAGTTAAGATGATAAATTTTGTGTATTTCTATGAGAATCAAAGCTTGATTGAGATAACAAAGAAGGAGATAAACTAGTCTATGAAAATTGCCAAGAGAAGCAAAATTTAATATTATAAATCATATATAAATAGTAAAAAAAAAGAAAGTAATTCAGTTATTTTTTAAAGCAAAGAGTATTAACAAATTATTGGTTTAATTGAAAAACTAAGAATAGCACAAAAATATCAAGAGAACAACTCAGAAAATGATTCTACTGCTATCTACCTTTCAATTTCTATATAAATCCTTTCTTCATATGCTGTTTCTTTGTCGTAAGAGTTGCTAAAGTTGTTGTTTCTGAAATTGCATACAGTTGATCTCAACCAAGAGCCATTCTCGTTGAGAATGTATATTCACATGGAATAAAGAGCAAAATAATTCAATGTTGCATTACATTTCTAAAGTTAAAATATACATTTATCTGCTAATATTTAGAAATCAAATCAAAAATATTGTTCAGATGCGCTTTTTTGGCTGCTCCCTTTTGAATTAGTTATTCATTCATCCGCTAGAATATCAACTATTCATATTTTATCTTAATCTCATGCTTGCAAAAAACATAGAACTTAAAGCAACGAGAATTTGATAATAAATAAGGGGAAAAGGGGCATTCACATTCTTGCTAAGCAGTAAAAGATTCATTTTTATTTAATCGAAAGAAAACAGCATTTTTGTAATTTTTGTTGAGGATTGTCTTAGGGAGAATAACTAATAAACTCTGAAAAACTACGGAAATATCAGGGAATTCTCAAAAAAACAAAGTATTATTTCATGTCCAGTGAAGTAGTATCCAAGAATGATGTGAATTGCAAGATCAATAAACCAAATGGATCTAATTAGCAGTAACAATTATCCTTATCCCCAAAATAGTAATGTCAATAATAATAATCTCCTCCAGGATCTTCATATTGTCCCTCACCAATACTTTAGCAAGAATCGTTAAGTAGTTGTTTCTTAGATGATTTCGTGATTTCATTTAAGAAGTAAACAGAGGGGTAGTTACATTGTTAAGATAATTCTGCTGAAAGAATCATAAAACAAGAAAATTATATTCTTGAAGATGATGACGATGGCTGCAATAATGATATTAATAACAATAATAACCTGATTGTTATTGAAGATTAAAGTGAAATAGTTAAGGACAAAGGAAAAAAGAAGAATAAACTTAGAAAAACAACTAAAGCAGTGGCTACTACTGCTACTACAACGACTAAAAGAAGATAAAGACAACGAAGATAACTCATTGAGAGTCCAAAGAAAACTAGGAAAAGATAGAAGAAAGACTCAAATAATGGTGGAAATCAAGACATTTTCAACAAGAAAACTGGAATAATAGAATCTCCAGACCAACAAAACGACATGCAGATTCTCATGGAAAATACTGGGAATGTTGAAGAAAAAAGAGAACATGAGATAAATAGCAATAGCAAGAATATTCAATTAGATAATCCTGCGAGTTACGAGGATGACGATGATGCCGATTTGATTCACTTGCAATAACTGATTGCTCGCCCGAAAAAATAAAATTAAGAATTCCCTTCGAAAATCAAAGTTGAAGAATCCATATCCAATAAGCAATCACAGTCATAAAATATGTATGTTTAACTTGGGAGACAATAACTCACGTAGTAAAGTGATTCTTGTGTGGTTTAGGTTCTAAGATCTTCCCAGAATAGTCAATGCTAATATCAGGGTGGAAATACTAAATAGCTCAACTCGCAGTTGCTGCAAAGATAAGAGTTTTAAGGACAATAATCAGAAAATAAGATTTTGTTGTTATCGTAATCTGATGGGAAGCTCTAGGGAGAATAGAATTTCAAGGATCTAGCTGATTATTATGAGTAAAAATACTCTTAGTAAGCAAGTCTTCAAGGAGCAAATCAGTAACTTGAAGTGGAATTGATAAGTTCACAAAGATCAGCTGGTTAATAGGAAGTTTAGAAGTAATCATAGTAGTCGACAAAATCGTAATCTAATACGAAATCGGAATTAAGTTTATCATAGCAAAAGTAATAATAAGATTAACGGATATTCTAATAGGATTTCTAACAATAATAGCTAAATTAATCAGAACCAATTATTGCACCAAATTAAATTAACGGGCAGAATTCTCAAAGAATCTCAAATCAACAGACACAAAGCTCTACTAATCTTTAGAATAGCCTACCTAATTAGAACGCTATTGTTCATCCAATAAGTGCTTCAAGTTTCTGCACAGTTGAGAATAAATTCAAAGAAAAGATTGTGGATCTATTATGTTACTTTACGGAGATAGAATAGCAAAAGGAAAGGAGTTAGGAGATAACTCCAAGTGATTAGTTATTTGGTATTGCTGCAAAGACATTTACAGAAGCTATACAACGAGAAGTTGCCAAATAGACTTAGGAAATATTAATAAAAGCAGGATTGAAGAACATAGGGAATAACGAAGTTGATGTTAAAGTTAATAATGTACAAATAACTCAACCTGAAGTTGTTGTAGAAAAGTATATTATATCACCTGGAATGCCTTTAATCACTGGAGAGGTAAGAGAATAATAGTAGAAGTAGTAACAATCAGAAAACAGATAGATTCTTGAGAATGAAAAGGGTAAAATAGCAATAGGTTGCAGAAATGAACACAAGGAGAATTACATGAATAATTAGAAATAGGTAATAGAAGAGTAGTTAACTTTTGAAAAGAAGCATACGCTCTCACATGATGTAAAGGGTAGTGAATTGTTTCAGATAAATCACAACAATCAAGGAGTGAAACAAGGAATTAATCTAAACAGCAACACTTGTATTGTTAATTAACCTGCACAAAAGAAAAAACTCTCAGATCTCAGGAAAAAAGACAAGCAGATTACAAATTAAGTAGCTGCAGTTATAACTCAGCCTTAGCCGCTCTAGGCAGGGCAAGAGGTAACAGCTTAGGTAGAATAATAATAGTGTAAATAGTCATAGCTAAGAGAAGGATGTGTCGCTTCAAATCAAGTATAAAATAATGTCCTTAGGAGTTTGGAGATTATTGCTGGGAATCCTAATGAGAAAATAGCAGCAAACTAAGATAAATTGGTTTAATTACCAGGTATACATGGTGAAGTAGTTATCAATGACTCTCAGTAGAGTACAATATCTACAGAGAAAAGAAATACTGTTTTTGTGGCAACTAACGCTGGGCAGAGGAATCAAAATCTAATTCCTATTCCAGCAGCTGTGACCACTACTACTTTTGTACCTACAACAATATCAGTAACAGTATCAGATAATTAAAGAAAAGTGAATGATTAATTAAACGAGAAGTAAGCTGTTCCTAAAGTTGATCGATCGTTTGCAATCATATCATCGAAAAGTTCAATCAGGAATGTGATGAAATTACAAACAAATAAGGATAATGAGAGCAGATTGTATGGGTCATTTACAAGAGATATTGCAGATATTATCGTAAATCACAGGTTTGATCCTAAACAATTCACATAAGAAGAGCTAGTCGGAAATAAAGGCTAAGAAGAAGGGGAAATAACAAACGAATAGCAAAATAATCAATAGCAGTCTCTGAAGGCTTAATCTCCTTAGCTGATCGACTTAGCAAACGTCTAAAAGTTTTACTACAAGGTTTGCTGGAAGCGAAGATCATCAGGGAGAATACCATTGCCAACGTATTTCACATTCAAGCAGTTGAGTGATTCAGCACCAAGATTGCTGTTCGATTATTTCACGAAGATAGCTAAGCTCAGAATTATCAAAAACTAGTGAGACAAACAACAATCAAAGATCAATAGATTTATTGAATTGTTTGGGATTGTAAATAATTTAAGAAAAATATGTATTTTTTTGATATTCAAGAATAAACATAAATGTTAAACAGATTGATAGATTTTGAATATTTATGAGAGAATATCTGTTGTTGGTGTTTGAATTATTTTGGATGAATTATTGTAATTTGGAGGAAGACTAAACCATTAAAAATAAGATAAAAAAAAGGAAATTCTAAAAGAATAATATAGGTTGCCTGTTGATTTTTGTTTGTTAAATAAATGTATTTCCTGGGGACTGCCTGATAAGGAAGGAACTAGCAGAAATAAGCTAAATAAAGAAAAACAAACTTTCCTAGCCCCTTCAAAAAGGCCTTTCGTTGATATTTTTTTTTTTAATTATTTTTATCTTTTTTTGTTTTAAGATTTATCGCACATTCTGCCAATAATAGATGATTTATTTTTTGCTTTTTTCAGTAAGAAATTATTTCCAAGAATAAATAGATAAAGCAATTAAATATACACACACACGCAAAGACACACAACAACAACAAAATGGTAAGTAGTTCTCTTGAGCTATCTTGCATTGAATTGCAATAAGATGATATCAAGTTTATCACATGCATCCCTTCCTTTTGCTAACTACTCTGATGGGGTTTTGTTTGTTAAAAAAATAGAGTCTCACATTAGAAGGATACACAAATGCTTTACGAGATGTATTAGATGTTTGCTTGGCTTTATAAGATTTCCCAAGTGAGATCGTTGAGAAGCATAACAAGCCTGAAATCGAACTCAATGGATACAACAAAAAAACTAAAAGCATTGTACTTCATCCTGTCTACCTAGCTCGAAGTGATAGGGAAAAGTGTCTTATTGAACCTTCCATCAATTCATGCAGAGTAAATATAAAAATATATTTAAGAATATTGAGAATCGTAGAAATGTGGAAAACAATGGAATAAAGTTTTTGGAACAGCTCTCGAAATGAAATCATGGACTGAAATTGATTTTAATGAGAGTCAATCATTTGGAAATAATAAATTTGTGCTAATATGCAATTTTTTGTGAAAAAAGATAAGCTTCCTGCTGAAGAAGAATGATGAATTGGATACGATGATCGCTTAAAAGTTCTCAAAATATTTTATGGTGAGAGCTGATTAGTTTGAGATTCTCAGGAGAAAAGCTTTGGAGGTACACACTTTTTCATGTTGAATTACTAGATTATTCCTTCTATTCAATAAAATAAATCTCTAAAAAGGCATATTTATATCTTTATTCTTAACTTTTTAAACATTTCTTAAGGGATATGATGTCAGTTTCTTGATTACAAATGATCACCTTGAGAAATACAAGAAAAAAGACTTAATCGAGTTCATCGTAGGATTCATTGGAAACGTCGAGAAAGATCTCAGTGACATCAAGCTCAACATTATCCAGCAAGCCAGAAAATCCATTACTTTCTTCGCTAAGGCAATATCCAAAGATCTTTGAGAGGAGAGGGACAAGTCAAAAAGGGATAATAATATGTTTAAAAGCTGTAAGAAATTCTGTTCTTTGGTGTTTTGTTTGAGAGATGAAGTTGTCAGGATTTTTGTTATTTTATCTGCTTTGAGTTGAACAGTAAATGAATTTTTCATTTGATAAAAGAAAGTTGAAATTCGATTCAAAGTTTGCTCATAAATACTGTATTTGTTTAAAGGCATGGAAGGAAATCAAATTAAAAAAAGATTTTTTGCGGAATTTGTCATCTGTTTCTTTCTGCTCTGGAACTCGTGGGAAACGCTGATAAGCGAGAGTATTATTTGCATCAAAGTTCCAAAACTGCAAAAGATAAATTAAATCAAGAAAACAAATAAGAAAAAAAAAAAGTTAATCAACAAAAATGGATAAGACTAGTTTCGGTTAAAAACTCTGCGCAGAATATTATGGTGCTTTGATGAGAACACGCGATGAAAGAGGAACACTTGCTTCATTCTACGGTGAAGATTCCTAGATGATCTACAACGGCACTGAATGCAATGGATTGAAGGCAATTAATCATCACATTTAATCCCTTGGGTTCAATAAAATCATCTACAAGATTGACTCCATGGATGTTATCGAAAGACCAGGAATGTACACTATCCTAGTCTTCGGTGCTCTCCAAATGGATGACAGCGATGAATTCAGATTCTCATAAACCTTCAATGTTGCTCAAAACCAAACTGGTGGATTCTACATTGTCACAGATATCCTCAGACTCCTCTTGTGAGGGAGGATCAAAATATCTTTGTCTCCCCCCTCCTCCCAAGCTGAGATCGAGGGTTGAGTCTTCTTCAAAATAGGAAAAAAAAGAAGAATCTGTTTTTTTTGCATGTGTTTGGAGAATTTATTCATTTTCTCTCACGTTTTAGCAGCCAGCTAATAATTTATCATTCGCTATCTTAAAAAATCCCCCCTTTTTTGTTTCCCCAGAAGCTATGCAAAAGGAAGAGGAAACAACAAGTTTAAAAGAAATTAATTGGCGGGAGGGTGGATCTTGGGATGTGGAGATTCTGATAATGAAAAAGGCAAAAAATAATTACCTAAATAAAAAAACTAAAAATCATTTATTATTTCATTGTTTGTTTCAGAACATAAATAGTCAGATAATTAATAAATCATCTCCCTCTGCTGATTCTCCTACTATCTATGAATATGTGAGGTGGATTGAATGGATGGATGCTTATCAAATTGAATTTGAGATTTCTTATCCCCCCAAAATTGAAATACAAACAAAAAAGGGGAAAAAAATATTTATATCTCAATTCCTTATTACTTCTTTCAATCTGCCTCGTTGTACAATAAATCAACACACCTCTACATAGAATGGGTAAACAAGAAGACACTCAACAATAGCAGAACTCCTTTTTCAAATCTAAATTCATCAGCAAACACAATGTGATGAATTAAAGTCCTATTTCTACTGATCAGGTAAAATCTCCTTTTCTTCCATAGGTTTCCCATTCATTTTATTATCACAAATACATTATCAACAAGAGGGATTCAATTTAAATAAATTAAGAATAATATTACCAATACATTACATACTCTTACCCCTCCCCTCTCAATTGTTGAAAGAATATGAGAAAGATACCTTTTAAAATCTACACAATCAAGCAAAAACATTGACATATCTAAAATAACTCCTTTGTGAACGCAAACTTATCCTAATTTAGCGCTCTTTGTTCGGAGAATCAAATCTGAGAGTTAACAAAAAATACCCCCCAAAAAAAGCATAAAGATTTTTTTTAAAAAAAATAATAGAAAATTATCATCCTATTTTGATTTGTTTTAATTTTGAATTTGAAAAAAAATAATAAATCCACAGCAGACTAGTGCATTGCAACGATTCCGATAGGCTTAGCAACCTAAATAATTTCAAGATGAAAATCAAATACCTGCGAGAAACAAAGCACAGAATTAGATTAGAAAACCATTCATGGATATCACAAATCAAGATGTCGCAGTGTGCTCACCTTCTTCGACTAAGAAAATAACACTTAAAACTGCAGCACCAGTAGCTACAACAACAACTGAGACAGCCATTCCCTAGTCTATTTTAGTCAATGGAAATTAAGATAGCAGTGATATCTCAAAATCCACTAAACATTATGTAACAAAAAAAATAAATATTTTTTCTAAAAATACTTTTTGATCATTTTGTCTATCGGGCAAGTGGTTTTTGGGGGAGGGGGGTTATCTAAAAACAAGAACTCAATTAATTTTTGTTTTATTTTTTGATCAGACTTTCTTGACGTTCTTGGACAATACTGCACTGAAATAATTCAAAGTATGTCTATTTGTTGATAAAGAACTTAACATCCCAACTGAATACTCGTTGAAGCTATAAGATCATGTAAACTATCAATTATCTCTCTTAAAAAAAATATTACTTTCCTACAGAATATTTTCTTATTTTAATTTGCTCTTTTCCTTTTTGCTGTTTCATCATCATAATAGACAATTGATAATGATGTTGCAACTGATGATGAGTAAATACAAAGTGCTACAAGAAAACTGCGTACAGCCCTTGAAGAAGAAGTGTTCATGCAGAGAGAACTAGAGGAAAATCTCTTGGAAAGAGTCATGTACGAAGAAGTAGAAAGATATGAAAATTAAATTAAAAAATAGTCAATTGAGCAGTTATTTGACAAGATATTCATGGCATATTAGTCCTCAGCTTCAAAGCCATTCAAGCTTAAAGCACATGAGAGGTTGCTCTACAAAACCATTGAAAAATCCACCTAAAAATACAGGGAAGCCTTCAAGAACAACACCTAACACTATCAGGCATACTTAAAAAAACAAAAAAACCTTCAGAAAGACAATGATAAATCCCTAGGATTTCAGTTGAACAATAATAACACAAGTGAGTATGATATAATTAACTCCTCGGATAATCTACTCGATTCACTTTGAAGGATTCAAAGAGAAGGAGGATAATCATCTAAGACAATTTAATTAATACGATCCCCCCCCACTATTTTGAACTAATTTGCTACTATTAAAAAGTTTAATAGCCTCATTTTACCATTTTGCATTTCTTATTTTCATATTCCCAGAACACGAAGAACAAAAATAACTAACTTTGTTGAATTTTTTGTTCTTTTTAATAAGGATTTCTTGTGTCATATCCAACATTTCCATTTTCCATTCTCCCATTCTCCTTTTCGCTCGATACCTTCAGGATCAATTTCCGTTCCTGTACCATGCTACAACCCGTTCAACCAATTTCCATTGTAGATGTATCCATCAGGCCTTTTTAAGTAAAAAATAAGTCAATTTATTTTTAAGTTAATAGATGCAATTCTTTCTCTTTTTTCTTTTTTCTGTGAATAAATCTAACTTATCAATAATGCTGATTACCATATGAACATGCCTTATCCATGAGGAAGATCGTTCATATATTGACCATCATAACTTCTTCCATCAGGCCAGAGGTAGCATCCTTTTCCATATTTCTATCCTTCTTTGACTTGTCCAGCATATTTTTCATGATTTGGGTATGCAAACTAAAGTTCAAGAAAGTTATGAGAAAAATATAAAAAAACGGTAATTAATATCCTCTCTAAAAAAGAATAAATTAGTTTTTTTTACTGTGCCTTCTCCAGTCATTTCACCTTCTTGGAAATGTCCAGAGTAGATGGTCCCATCAGTGAATTTAATCTCTCCAGCACCATGTTTTTTCCCATATGCAAATTCTCCGATGTATTGGTACTTCTATGGTAGAACTTCTTCTCCTTATCCATGTTTGAGATCATCTTACCATTCTCCATTGTAGAGGTACTCTCCTTTTAGTGTCTTAAAAACACCTTTTCCTTGAGCTTTAAAGTTCATACACGCTCCTTAATAAAGATCGCCGTTACTTCTAATGATTCTTCCCATACCATAAGGAATGTCATCTTTCCAGAAACCTTCATAGTAAGCACCATCTGGGAACATAGCCTTGCCTGAAAAAAATCAAAATTAAAGAATCAAAAAATTAGCAATTAAATGTAGTTTTTATAATCATTTTGCTAGCATATTCTTCAGTTTTTTTTTTACCTCGACCTTAGCGTTTTTGATCAACAATATGTCCATAATAAATCGATCCATCTTCAATTTCAAATGGGCCTTATTCAGGCTGGTTATTGAAATAAGAATTGTCGATTCTCAAGTTAAATGATCCATTTATTCTGATAGCCTCCAGCACATTTTTATTCGTAAAATTAGGGAACTAATTGACTTTCTTGAGAACTCTAGTTGGCTTCTTCTCTGACTCTATTCAAATCATCCACATATTAGACTCACAATTTCGTTCCAAAATTATTTTAACTTTTTTGTTACCTGAACTGAAATTTTAAATCACCTTCTGCGAATCTGATAGATCAATACTCACCACAGGAGGTCTCTGTTTATTTAGAATTATGCTGTTAGATAGCGATGTCGTGGAAGATTTCATCCCTTGGAAAACACTTTTTCTCATTTCGTCATCTCCTGTACCTTCTAACAGCACCTTGAATTTCCTGTACATTTCCTTGCAGGCTTAGTCAAAGGAATCTTTGATTTACACAAATAGACTTTATGATTAGTCACTGCGCTTGTAGGTGATCTTCTTATTCTTGCAATCGTTTAGCTCTTGTGATAGCGCAAACGCATCTGCACGAATCTTATTCAAAGGAGCGTTTTTCTTGATGAGTTTGGTAACTAATTCCTCCTCAGACCCAGCAGATACATCCTCATGCTGATCTCGAGGGAATAGTATACCAAAAACACCGTTTCCATCTTTTCTCTTGACTTGACCTTGTTCTTGCATTCTTCCTTTAAGTTCAAGAAGCTTTGGACCCATTTTTTTCATTCCTTCACCTGATTTAATGAAACAAACAAACACAATCGCCATTTCAACTCTATCAAATTCAAGCTTAAGACTCTACATCCCTAATCTTTTTATCATTTTTACCTTTGAGTTATTCTTTGAGGAATACTTTAGCTTATTCTGAAATAGAGAAGAATTATTTAAAAATCACTGCGAAATCTTTATCGATTTCGCTCGCTTCCTAATCCGCAAAATTTGCATATTCAGCGTACGTTTTCTCGATATCCCCAATCGTTTCTGCAATTGAGGGTATGAGCTTATTCGCAACTTTAGTCTATGTCGACATGAAATGACTTGTCTCAGAGATGAAGCTCTTGTGAGTTTGATAATGTCTAGGATCGGAATTGAGACATGTCTCGCATATTAAATTCCCAAACTAGCAATCCTCAACACTACAGATAAACCTGATGAATCTATTTCCATGTTTTTTGCATTTCAATGAACTAACAGCGCTGCTGCTGTTCATGTCCGATTGTTTAGTTAGAATCATTGTAAGGAACAATCAAATTAAATCAGTGAAAAATTAGTTTCTTCCTATTTTATTCTTTCTCCTTTGTGGGTTATTCTTTCTTACCTCACGACTTATTGAATAAAAGAAAAATCAAAAAATAAAAAGGAATTCTCTCTCTATTTGAGAAATCAACACATCTGGGAATTATTTTGAAGAAGAAAATGAGCTTAAACTTCAAATATTTTTAATTTTTTCATAGGGTTTTTTTAAAAAACGAATTAAGATATTCTGATAATCAATTTTGCGGACAATCAATCATTTCTATCAAAAAACAAAGCAAATTGAATTCCATTTTGGATTTTTTTTAAAAATAATATCTTAATTAATAATACATAGATGAATAAAAGCATTTATCTAAGCAACAAATATCATTTCAAACTCTTCGAAATAACCATCTCAAATATATTTTCATTAAAACTGCTCATTTATATGAATTGTTCTAAATAAGCACTCCTTTGTGCCACTCTCCTTTGACAATTTGTTTCGAATAAAACACTCCTTACCCATGTGGCAGATCGTCTTGAAACTCTCCAATAAACTTTTCCCCTGATGAAAAAGTCACCAAACCAAACCCTGAAAGAGAACCATCTTTAAATGAGCCCTCTTGCCGTACTTAATAGATTTGTGTCTCCCGTAAATCTTTCGGATTCATTTATGATATTTATTACACATTTTAATTGTAGAAAATACCATTCCCTTGCAGCATACCATTCAAGAAACCCCCTTCATAGATAACTTATCCAGAATTATCAACAATCATGCCAATTCCATTCGGCTTATCATATTCCCACTTCCCAGAATACCAAAAACTATTGCTGAAAGTGAACCTTCGATTTTAGATTAACTTTTTTTCCTCTTATTAGCTGAAGGTACAATATAATTTACAATTATCATTAAAGTTTACTGCTTCAAAGTCTTCATTTCTTAGTAGCTGATTATATCCCCCTTGAAGCTATCTTGATATTGCCGTATTGTTTGAAAAACTACCAGGGGATCTGCAAGAACCAACAATCTCTGTTTAGATCATATCTTGAATTATTCGCTTTAAATTGTAAATAGGTTTTCCCATTTTTCCCTAGATGTTGTTAATCCTTGGCCTATTCTACTCTTATGAACCATCTTTGTTCTTTTTCTATTAGAATTCATCAGCTATTTTAGTATTTTTTGCAGTTGTTTTTTATTCTTCATAATTTCTTAGAGAACAACTTTCTTCAATTTAATTTGATTTAGCACTATTCTTGATATAGTTATTGTCTAACGACTAAGCATTTTACTTAAACTAGTAATATGAGATCGGAAGAATACATACACTTTTCAATTTCTTGTGAATATTGGCATCTTTCCAAACTAAATTCTTTTTCAAGAAAATAAAAAAAATTAACCTAAAAATATAATTAATCCAGTAATTTTCTTACTTTTTCTGACCACATTAGTTCGGCTGCTTGAGAAAACAAAATAGAGTTGTGATTAGGCTCTGTGAAGCGATAATCAATGACAATTTATGTTTTTTATTCAATTTGTTAAGCTAAATGAGTTGAAGGGGAATCCCTAACTTATGGAGTCTATTCAAAATCTGGGAGATATTTCTAGCCTGTTAACTTTATTTCATGGGAAGAACATTTCAAAGATTATTATTTCCAAGAATTTTAGTTCATATTTCTATTATTATCATTGTGAATCGCTTTTTCGATAGGAAAAATATCCTAAATCAAGCTGGTTTAATGATTAGGGAGAATACTTTAAGAATAGTTATTGGAGTTACTTGTGAGTGATCTATTCCTGGATTTATCCTAGTATCGAAGATCAATCAGAGCAACAGGAGTTAGTTAATGCTATCTTAAGGCTGGCCGATGAAAGACTGGAGTTGGTGTCCTTGAAGAATTTGAAGAAATGATATTTTGAGAGAAAGTTTTTGGGAGAAAATATTGCTATTATTACTGGTTTTAATTATTACAATTTTTGTTGTTGTTACTGTAGTCATTATTTTTTATTATTAAACCTTAGATTAGAGAAGGATTTGAAGCTGGTGATATATGTAATTCCCTAGAAGCCAGCACCATCGGAAATAAATTAGAACTCATGTTTTCTAGTGACATCCTTCGATGACAATTCCATTCTTCATTTGGATTTAAAGAAGTTGCCTAGGATATTTTAACAGGAGGAGAGACTAAATTAGGTTAAATGATAAGTCTCCTAGTTTCATGAAAAGTACTTCTGTTCCTGTAAAGCTTTGATAGAACTACTGGATCATTTCTATTATTGTCACTATTATGATTTAGAAGCTGTTGAGGTTGTTTATGATTCATAAAGCGGTTTGCGATATTATTTTGATTGATTTAGAGATTCTTCATTTAGAATGAATCATTTGAGATGTTCTAAGCTTCTTATTTTAGCAGAAAAACCTGCTGCCAGAATGATGCAGAAGCATCTTGACTCGCTATTCTTCCATTTTTTGTACTTAAATCCATACTATTTATTTTTTTGATCTAGTAATGTTTATGTATCCAGTGAAATCAAAATTTCTATTATATGCCGATACTACAATAAATCCAAATGTTATTGAGATATATTTTTTCATTATTGTGTTTGCAGATTACATTTTTCATCTGTTTTTGGATATTAAATTCGTTTTTTCATTGTTCCCCGATTGATAAAAATATAAAAAATGCCTGATTTACGAGCTGGGTAATTCATTTCAGTTAATTCAGACAGGTGCTATGCAAAAAATACTTAATTCTATTGAACAACTAATATTTTACTCCTCAAATAAAACAAGGTTAAACATTAAGGTGAGTGTGTGTATGTATTTTGCTTGAAGAATAGCTTTCCCGTGAAAAAAATATTGTCATTCCTTCTGTGATATTTACAGAATTCAAAATTATTATTTATCTATTATTCGATAATTATTATTTACTATTATTTTCATTATTATTCTTTTTGAAAAGGGACCTTTCATATCAACTTATTTTTTAAAATGATTATTAATTTAAAAAAAATAAACATTTTGTAAGAACCTTTAAAAAAGTACACATACTAAGATGATGAATCTTTCTAGAAAAAAGGAAAAAGTTAAGTTTAGTTTGTTTGGGAATCTTTCCTCGTTATTATTCTTATTTTAGCTCTATTCCTTGGTCTTTTCTCATAGAACTACATCATTTTAGCCTCTTCAATCAGTTAGTTTAGCAACTTTCAATAGAACATTAACTTCCTCCGCATTCAGAATGACATTTGACATATCTGATATTGAGGTAAAAATTAGCAACGAAGATCAAAAGAAACTACTTCTGAAAACTCTGGAAATAGCTACATTTTTTTTTACTGAGCTCATCGAACCAATTATTCCTACACAGGGAAAAATCTATCCTTTAAGCAATATGAGTTGTAGCTACAATTTCACAGACAAATAGATTGACGATGGTAATACAAGTGATGGTGCTAGTCTATCTTACAAAATTTTGTAAATGACGGATTTTTTTATTTCTGTTTTTGCTGTTTTTTTTTTGTTAGGCGAAGAAAACAGTGATTTTCATTGCTACATTCGTATCGAATCTTCAACAAAGAATTGGTTAGCAACTTCATCGCTTTGTAAAAAGTAAAGTCCAGATAACAGGCCAATCATAGGGATTATTACCATAAATTACGAGCATCTAAAATCAATAGACCCTACTTCAGATTCAAGTTTTTAGAGTTTTGTAGATCTTATGATCCATGAGATGTTTCACTCAATTGCCTTTTTACCAAGCCTCTTTCCTTATTTCATAGATCCACTTACTTAACAGCCCTATCCTTTCTCAACCTATAACACTGATCTCACTGAAGGACCTGTTTATGTAGCTTTTCCTAGAGTTGTCTCATGGGCATAAAATCACTACAATTGTAGTTCTATAAAGTAATTTCCTCTAGAAGATGGAGGTGGCCAAGGATCTGCTGGTTCACACTGGGAAAGAACTCTTCTTTAGAACGATATCATGACTGCAAGTCAGTTACCAGGTAGGCACACACACAAATCAATAACCGTTCTTTTCTATTTTTTACAATTCTAATTAATTTACCAAAATCGATATCTAGACAGAAATATATTAGAAGCTGCATATCATTAGCTTATTGAGCAATTTTTTTCCCTTTTTTTACGATATTTTGGTTTGTTTGTGGTATTTGTTTTAAGTTGACAATCACTGGAGTGGAATAAATAACGCTTTGCTTGTGGATAGCGGATGGTATAGACTGGCAGCAACTGCTGGGGAAGATGCCATTACATGGGGCTTGCATCGTGGATGCTCGTTTTTCTTTGAAGCTTGCAATGGAGGTAGTTTCCGTGAGTTCTGCAATATTTAAGGAGAAGATGAAAACACTTTTAACTCAGATGGACTTGGAGTATGCTCGAGTAAAGATATCTTTAGCTAATGCCCTTACTCTAAACTCTACTAAAACATCGCTTGTGCTGACTCTAACAATAAATATGATACTTAATTAGGCAAGAAGCTTTATTAACGCTATTTTGCTAATTTTTCAGCAACTTCTCGCTCGTTTGTCAGCAACATTTCACCAGTTTTTATGGGCAAATTGACAGAAGATTACTCTGTGTGCTATGATTTCCGATGCTCAAAAGATAAAACGCAAATATCTATTAAATTCGATGAATAATAAATTGCTACTTGCAGATATGATAATGAGATTCTTTCATAGTTTGGGGAAAATAATCTAAATGGAAGACTGATTTGCCCTTAAAGCATTTAAGAATTCTGTCTTGCTTCAAGCTAGCTGTGTCCTTCATTTTGTGGGAAACAAGGTTTCTGCCTTGGCGGTAAGTGCCACTGTCTCCCAGGACTTCAAGAGATCGATCCAACAAATTGTGCTTGTCCCACTGGATACTTTCTTAACGACGAACTTAGATGCGAGTCTTGTCTAGTTGAGAATTGTTAAACTTGCTAATAACCTGGGAAATGTAGTCTCTGTAAATAAGGATATTTTGCAGTTACTACGAATAACAGCTGTTAGAAATGCCCACATAACTGCCTGGATTGCTAGAATAAAAATGGGAAATGTCTCAAATGCAAATTTAATTACAAACCCTCTCGAGATGAAATAAGTTGTATTAATGCTCAGTTGGTCCTTAATCCATCTATTATGGGTATTATTTTCATAGTGATATTGGCTTTTTGAGATCAACTTCATCGCAAATTATTCCTTTTTGTTTTTGCTAAGCAAATCTTGATTTTCAATCATCCTTATTTATTTTTATGTACTCTATGTGTCCTTCCTTCTACATAAATTGAACATTTACATGATTTCAAAGTTCTTCGAAAATCATAGCATGCTTTGTTTGAAATATTCCTTATTGTAAGATTGCTTTCTAGACCTTAAACTGGATCTTAAATAATGTCACTATTATTGCTGATGTTATTAATGATTCATAAAGCGGTTTGTGTTATTCTGATTGATTGATTTCCAGATTCTTCATTAAACATGAATCTTTCGAGGTTTTCTAAGCTTCTTATTTTAACATGAAAACCTGTGCCAAATGGTGCAGAAGTATCTTGACGCACTATTCTTCCATTTTTTGTTCTCAAACCCATGCTATTTATTTTTTGATCTAGTAATGTTTCTGTATCCAGTGAAATCTAAGACTTTTATTAGTAGCAGATACTACAATAAATCCAAATGCTATTGAGATAATTTTTTATTAAAAGTGGCTATCAGCTTATATTTTCATCTGTTTATGTACATATAATTCTTTTTTTCATTGTTTCCTGTTGATTGATAAAATTTTGAAAAAAATGTTTGATTCACGAGTTGGGTAGTTCATTTCAGTTCCAGTAATATGCATAGGATTCAAAATTATTATTTTATTATTAATTTTATAATTAAAAAACTAAAAATAATTTTGATTATTTTAATAATTATTATTTTATTTATTATTAATATTTTAAACAATTATTATTATTTTATTTTTAAAAATAATAATTTAAATTAATAAAATTCTTATGTTAATTATTAATTGAAAAGCGATCTTCAAATCATATTATTTTAAAAAATTATTATTAATTAAATAAATAAATAAAATAAATAATTTCGAGGAACAAATCAAAAGGAATACGTACGAAAATCATGAATCTTTCTCCAATATTTTTTAACCTTTTCTGGTTACTATTCTTCGTTTAGCTCTATTCCTTGGTTTTTTCTCAAAAAACTGCATCATTTTAACCTCTTCAATCAGTTAGGTTTACTCCAGAAACATCCAATAGAACATTAACTTCGGCAGCATTCAGAATAACATTTGATTTATCTGATATTGAGGTACAAAAAACCAATGAAGAGCAAAAGAAACTACTTCTGAAAGCTCTGGAAATCGCTAGACTATTTTACACTGAGCTCATCGAACCAATTATTCCTACACAGGGAAAAATCTATCCTTTAAGCAATATGAGTTGTAGCTACAATTTCACAGAGAAATAGATTGATGATGGTAATACAAGTGATGGTGCTAGTCTATCTTACAAAATTTTGTAAATTAAAGATGTTTTTATTGCTTTTTTTTTTGTTAGGCGAAGAAAATAGTGATTTTCATTACTACATTCGTACCGACTCTTCAACAGAGAATTACATAGGATTTTCAGTGCCTTGTAATAATTAAAGTCCAGATAACAGGCCAAATATTGGGATTATTGTTATAAATTAAGCGTATCTAAAATCAATAGACCCTACTTCAGATTCAAGTTTTTAGAGTTTTGTAGATCACATTATCCATGAAATGTTTCACTCAATTGCCTTTTTACCAAGCCTCTTTCCTTATTTCATAGATCCACATACTTAACAGCCCTATCCTTCCTCAACCTATAACACTGATCTCACCGAAGGACCTGTTTATGTAGCTTTTCCTAGAGTTGTCTCATGGGCATAAAATCACTACAATTGTAGTTCTATAAAGTAATTTCCTCTAGAAGATGGAGGTAATCAAGGATCTGCTGGTAAACACTGGGAAAGAACTCTTCTTTAAAACGATATCATGACTGCAAGTCAGTTATCAGGTAGGCATACACACAAATCAACACATTTCTTTAGATTTAATAATTCAAATTATTTTGCCAAAAATGATGTTTTGACAAAAATAAAAAAGAATCTGCATTCAATAACTTCTTAAACAATTTACCCTCATTGCTATGATATTTTGGTTTGCTTGTGATATTTCGTTTAAGTTGACAAATACTGGAGTGGGATAAATAACGCTTTGTTTGTGGATAGCGGATGGTATAGACTAGCAGCAACTGCTGGGGAAGATGCCATTACATGGGGCTTGCATCGTGGATGCTCGTTTTTCTTTGAAGCTTGCAATGGAGGTAGTTTCCGTGAGTTCTGCAATATTTAAGGAAAACACGAAAATACTCATAACTATGATGGACTTGGAGTATGCTTAAGTGAAGATATTTTTAGCTAATGCCCTTACTCTTAACTCTACTAAGACGTCGCTTGTGCTGACTCTAACAATAAATATGATACTTAATTAGGCAAGATGCTTTATTAACGCTATTTTGCTAATTTTTCTGCAACTTCTCGCTCGTTTGTCAGCAATATTTCGCCATTTTTAATGCCACGATTGTAAGATGATTTCGCTGTGTGCTATGATTTCCGGTGCTCAAAAGATAAAACGTAAATAGATATTATTTTTGATGAATAGCAGATTGCTATTTGCAGATATGACAATGAGATTGTTTCATCCTTCGGGAAATATACTCTAATTGGAAGGCTGATTTGCCCGTAAAGCATTTAAGAATTCTGTCTTGCTTCAAGCTAGCTGTGTCCTTCATTTTGTGGGAAACAAGGTTTCTGTCTTGGCGGTAAGTGCCACTGTCTCCCAGGACTTCAAGGGATCGATCCAACAAATTGTGCTTGTCCCACTGGATACTTTCTTAACGACGAACTTACATGCGAGTCTTGTCAAGTTGAGAATTGTTAAACTTGCTAATAACCTGGGAAATGTAGTCTCTGTAAATAAGGATATTTTGCAGATACTACTAACAGTAACTGTTAGAAATGCCCACATAACTGCCTGGATTGCTAGAATAAAAATGGGAAATGTCTCAAATGCAAATTTAATTACAAACCCTCTCGAGATGAAATGAGTTGCATTAATGCTCAATTGGTCCTTAATCCATCTTTTTGAGAATTATTTTCATAGTGATAATGGCTTTTTGAGATCAACATCATAGCAAATTGTTTCTTTTTGTTTTTGCTAAGCAAATCTTGATTTTCAATTATTCTAATTTGTTCTTATGTACTCTATGTCTCCTTCTTTCTACATAAATTGAACATTTGCATGATTTCAAAGTTCCTCAAAAATCATAGCATGCCTTGTTTGCAATAATCCTTTTTGGAGATTCTTTTTTAGATCTTAAATATTTTTTTCAATTATCTAAACTGTCATGGCTCTATGGCTCTAATGTGATTTTCCAAGATAAAACAAACTTCTGAATTATTAAAATTAAAATTTCTTCTTCTATTGTTCTCCCCAAGGATTTGAGCTTTTTCTTATCTTGTTAACCCCTTCCTTCCTCAAATAAACTCAATAATCTTCAGCAACAGCAAGCTAATTTGAAAAATAAAAAAAATCAAACAAAAGGGAAAAATTTGATAATTTTTACCTTGAGACAAAAAAACGAAAAGATAATTTGAAAAATAGTCATGCAGCAGGAGAGCAATAACATGTTTTTAACTTCCCTAGAGATTTATATCTGAATGTACCTAGCATTCCATGATAGTTTTTAAACGTATTAAGTTGCTCTTGCTATAAATGGATTCAAATTCTCCATATGATGCAAATTGTTTAAATCATATAACATACATAATAAATGAAATTATGTAAAAGCAATAAGCATATTGCTGAAATATTATCATAATTAGAATAGAATAAAGCTCGCTTAATATGTATTAAAAAAAAAGAATGATTTTTAAATAAGAAAGATGAATACTTTTCGATTTTGAAAAGCTTCTAAATATATGAAACAAAAAAAAGGAATAAATATATCAAAAATAAAACAAAAATAAGATCAAATCACAATAAAAAATAAGATCAAATTTTATTATTATGACAACTCTTCAAGATTGTTAAGAAGATTTCATAACTGAATTCAAAACTATTTGCTTTTTCTTTTCCATAATCTCTTTTTAATCTAAAAATTGTTCATTCCTTTTGTTATGTAAAATGTTATTTTTTTAAGCAGTTTTCATTGTAAAGGATTTGTTTATGAATGTTGCTGATTTTTTAATATTAAATAAGTAATAATTCTTCTAATTAAAGAAAAATGAAAATGAATGGGGTTAATGAACAAAAGAAATAAGAAAACTAGGCATGATCCTGAGAATGCTTTATTTTTTGAATATGTAAAATATATGAAACTCACATTCTAGTATTCTCTCTTGTTAGGATGCTGCAATAAAACGAAAGACAAAAAGACAACTGATTTATTAACTATTTCCTTTTGAAAAAGGTATTTTTACATACATTCCATCCCCAGATGACTGCTTTTAATATGAAATCATCGAATTGATTGTTTTTATTAATTCAAAGGAATCAAGGGGGAAAAGATTATAAATTATAGAGGGAGAAGAAGATAATAGGTATATACGAATAAAAGAAACAACAGACAAAGAATTATTCGAGAAATCAAGGAAAAAGTACAACTTTTTATATTTCGGAATCACTCAAAGAAGGCGCTACTACTTTTCAGGGATGCCTCCTAAGAAACCCAAGGGAAAGAAGAAGAAAGAGGAGGTATGAAATCAGATTGGTTGAGTAAGATTGTTGTGTTGATTTTTGATTCCTTGATTTTAGGAGCCCAATGATGAGTACATGGCTATGTCTGGAGCTGATCTGTAATCCAATCTAGAAAAGCTCAAGGGTAAGATGCATAATCCACTAATTAGATTATTATAAATGGAGATTTATTCTTTAAATTTACATATTTAGTTATCAATGTTTGACACTTTTCCTCGCTTAATTCTTCATAGAGAAGGTGAATGAGATGCGTACAAACCGAAACTACATTCAAATGGACAGAGATATGGTGGAGAATTTTTACCACAACACTCTCAAGGAAATCGCTGAAGTGAAGACTCGTATTGCTAATAAGGAAACAGAAGCAGAAGAAAAAGAAAACAAGCATCGAATCGATGTGAAGGTGTTTCTGCAAAAAGTCAAGCATCTTGAGTATGAGCAAGAAAAAAGCAACATGAATATCGAAGAAGATGGCACGGAAGCTAAGCATCTCGAAGATGAGTACTTCGAAGAACGGACAAAATAAATGAAATCACTCAAAAAGTAGCTCAAAGAGGAATACACGGAGAAGGAAAAATCAAATATTGTCGATGTTCAGAGAATTCAAGAAAAAGATGAGAAAACACTGAAGAGGCAGAAAGATAATTTCGATGAGAAAATACGAAAACTTATTGAAAACTACGAGCAGCGTTTGGCGAAACTTAAAGAAGACTTGGAACTTAAATTAAAAGTAGAAATCCATGAGCTTGAAGAAAGAAAGAATCTTCATATTAATGAGTTGATGAACAACCATGAGAAAGCCTTTGCGGAGCTGAAGAAATACTACAATGACATCACAGCTGAGAATTTGAATTTGATCAAAGCACACAAGGAGAAGATTGCTTAAATTTACGCTAAGATTTAACTCAACACTAAGATTGTAGCTGAGATGTAAGCGCAGAATGATTTGCTGAAGGAACCGCTAGCGAAATAGAGGGAAATCAGGAATAAACTCAAAGATGATCTTAAATAGTTTGAAAAAGTAAAGATTGATAGAGAAAATATGTAAATAACTTATTCATCAATTGATTTATTTTTTTGAAATAAATAGCATAAGATGTCCCTGCAGAACCTCAAATCCAAGGCGATCACACTCAAGGACAAAATCACGAAGCTAGAGAGAGATGGCACTGATCTTGATGAAAAATATGAAAAAGTAACAGAAGAAAAATATTATTTCTAAAAGAAATCATTTTTGAATTCATTTTTTTCCATTTTCTCAAGGTTGTCAGAGAAAAACGAGAACTTGAGGAGAAGTTTGAACTCATCACAAACGAAGTCAAGAAGAATGCTGACTTGAATAATGTTATCTTAGATTAGCGTCTCCAATCTCTTCTGAACCAATACAACGCTAGAGTAAGACAAGACGAATCATTTATTCATTTTAAAGAATTTGGATGATTTTCATTTACCTTCAAAGGAAAGTTGCATTTCCCTTAATAAACCCTGCTTAACTTCATTTTATTTTTCGTAGGAGGAAGAGTTACGCCATGTGATAGACCAAGCTGAGCACGCTGGATTAGATCACAATTTGCAAGAACAACTCAAAGCAAAGGTTCAATTATCCATCGAATCCAAGAATCTCCTTGTGAAAAACTTAAAGTATTCCATCCATCACGCTACAAAAGCATACAACGATGCCATCAGAGTCTACGAGGCTAAGCTAGTGGAGTTCGGCATTCCCATCGAAGAACTTGGTTTTTAACCTTTAGAAACAATAACCTCTTCGATGCCTGCTGGGCTTGTTTCTTCTTGAAGATTCAGATTACTCTGTGTGTTTTTCATGTTTTATTGGGAATGTATGTTTCATTTTAAAGAGAAAACTATCTTTTTATGCGAAATTATTACAATTTTATTCTAATAATTCAAAATTATTTCCAATCCAATATTGCAAACACAAACATATCCTGCACTGCAGAAAAATAAACAACAAACAAATACTTTTAACTTTCCCACCTAGATTTTTAGAATTTTATATTCAGCAGCATAAGCAGCATTTAAACGGCTTTAAACCTACTTCCGAATGGCATTATGGGCAGTGATGGACCCTGTCTTTGCAATCGTCAATGAAGTAGGGCTGAGAAACAAACAAAAATAATTATTTTTATTGAATATTTTCGTATAAAAAATCTATCAAATCTTGGAGTGTGAATTTAATGCTATTTTAATTCAAAAAAAAGAAGCAAACAATGTAATTTCCATACTAGAAAGCACATTCCTGCAAAAGAAGTAACGACGCAACAAATATAAGTGCCTGACCCCCATTTTCTGTCACAAGAAGTCGTTACGACTTTCTTACAATTTGAGCATAATATTTTAATCGGATATTCCTTGTCATTTGCATTTCTTGGGAGTCTATCTATCTTCAAACAAGAATAACAATAATTTAAAATCTGTAAGGATGTCAATTAGATGAATTTGTAAATTCGTAAATATTTTTAATTTAGTTCTTTGAGCTGATCTTTTTTTCAAAAAGATCAACAAAAATTTCCCCAATAATTAAAAATTTCCTACTCTTGTCAAACTTCAATTCTTTTTCAAATTTTCTGAAAAAACCCTGGGGGGTAAACGAGCTAGAAAGTTTGTTAAAAAAAGGAAAGTATAAATCAATAAATACTTCTTGCTATGTGAGTCCTTAATAATCATCTCTTAAAGGTGGAGGAAGAAGATTTGCTTAAAAATTGTTTCCTTGAAAGGTATTTATGTTGTTATTCATCATAGATGGAGGCATAGCGTACTAGTCTACCATTTATTGACCTTGCGCTATGGTAAAAAAAGAAAGAAGTGCATTTAAGGATTCTTTATTCGTTTTAGAAAAAATGCAATCAAGAAAATAATCAGTGATATTTTACGAAGCATAGGCTATGTCATAGGCTAATTCATTGCCATGTGAGACATTAACATAGCTTGCAGCATCAAAGCTGGATCTACAGCAGCACCCTAATTGCTCATTACCATTGGGTTTTACTGCTGTCCAAACATTGTTGCTTGCAGCTGCTATTGTTGCTGCATTTGCATTTATGCCTACTGCTATTAGAGTTGGAGTTGCATTTATGCATTTTGCTACTAGAGTTGGAGCTGCATTTCAGCTTACTGCTGCTGTTAAATGTAATCTTTAGTAGGACCTTGCTAAGTGTTGTTCACGAAACTTGAGGAACCTAAGGAGATCAACATGATGTGATTTCTTTTGCTTCTATTCTTCTTCTTCTATTCTTCTTCTTCTTCTTTTTGTTGTTGCAACTGTAATTTCTTTTTAAAAGTTATTCTCTTTTTTTTCTTCAGCAAACTAAATATCCTCTTGACTCCAATATTGAAAACCTCTCCAAGCATAAAAATTTGCAACTCTCGTTGAAATTGAGTTTTTTAAAGTGTTGAGAGTGAGTGAGGAGGGAAAAGGTGAGAGAGGTAGTTAATCTTCGATAATTAGGATTTCCCTTACTAGGCATATTTTAAACGAGGTATGATTGGGAGAGTTATTTTAGAATTGTCAATGATAATTTGCTTCATTTACTTTTTTTTTTCATTTTGTGGGAGGGAGAAAGAAATTTTGAAAAAAATGAAGGAATTAAAGTAAGCAAATTTGGCTAGATATCGTCAAATCAAATAAAGTAACCAGTAAGAAAAGAAAACAATCAATGCAAATAAAGGATGCTATTAACTGTTTTTTATCTTATGTTTGGAAAATCCTATTCTTTCTTCAATCTGCTTTCTTTTGTGATTGTTGAAATTGATGCTTTTAGAAAAGCCTCTGAGATAATTATTTGAGGAAATTTGAATTCGTTACCGAAGAACTACGCCCTTAATATTCATTTCAATGTATTATTGTTATTGAGTTTAAGATAGCAATAACCTACCAGGAAGGTTACTATTTGCACTCATTTTATTTAAAAATCTAGAAGTAATCATCATCATTATGCCATTAGACTTAAATAATTTGAATTTCTTGCACATAAAATTCATGCTATCTAAAGATATTCAGGGAAATTAAAGTTGACTTCTAACTTATTCTGTCTATTCTTTTTAAAAAGGGAGATTAAGATGATTATTTTATGCTTATAGCTAATGCTAGAACGAAATAATTTCATCCTTGAAATGCCCACGGATTAAGAATTAATCTTATTTCTATGAAACGAATATCTCCCTTCTACCAGGATTTCTTTTCAAGATTACTTCAAAATCGTTGAATACAAAAACAAATATCATCTTTCTTTTTTTCACTAAGAATCTAATTTTTAATTTTAATATTTTTGAATAATTTATCTTCCTTTTTCTCTCTCAAATATTCTCATACAAATCATAAAGCACCTGATAAGGATTGCAAAAAAGATAAGGACTCACAATTCTATGAAAGACTCTAGCTTGCAGGACAACTTATTCATACGGACTCTTCCCGAACAGTCTACCGTGTTCATCCTTTTAACTGTACAGCACACTCATATTCGCTAATTAGTAAAATTACCAGAAAATTAACTTAGCAGTATCCAAATTAAAACATTTGCTTGAGTCATTTAGGTGGATTTCCAGTCTTTCAGTTGAAGTCGACAGGCTTGATTCCACTAAAGAACTTAACGTAAATCTAAGAAACTACTCTCCTGAAAAGAGTATCTATATTTTGAGTATTTCTTACTCCGCTTTTATCGTAATAGAATGGTTATATTATGTGTTTAAGCAGCGCTGAATGTATATAATATAAAATCTCTATGTGTCATTCAGTGCATATTCCAAGAATACCTGCAGTTTCTCAGCTGATAAGTCTTTTAAATATAAAATATTCGTCCTTGTCTTAGGGAGATTATCTAAATGATCCCTGATAATCTGCCACTCAGGAATATCTTCCAATTCAAATTACTAAAATGAGTGCACACTTGGTTTTGATTTATCATTTATCTGCTTGAAATAATCTTTTATTAGTGATATCCCTGATGGAAGAAACAGCATCACCAAGCAGTATTCTATCATTTATATTTATGCAAAATCTTCTCGCTCATTGAGGAATATTTTTCTAAGAATATAATCTACTAAGATGAACACAATTGTTTAAATAATAGCTAAGACAGAGAATAGCAGCTACTTATCATTATAATCCACTTTATAATATACCCTGCTGAGTTTAGAGTCTCTAACTGGAAAATCTAAGCATCCACAGAACGATGCTTGCAAGGAATAAAAAATTGATTCCTCAGCTAGATTAACATGTTCCGATTTCAGCAAGAAGTATGCTTGAACTGAAACGATTGAAATATGTCCAATAAAGAATAGAATCCCTTGTGAATACATCAAAAACGCAGCGATTTCGATTACTAAAAATCCTATTGTTTATTCTGTAGCTTTTACAAGCAGTTTCCAGTCATTTTCATAGAGTAAATATCCTCGCTAGGTAAGGAACCCAAACTAGAAAATTAAACCACTTAACACGGATATGGCTAGTAGCACTTTTAGCTCGTTGAAAACAATTTAATAAGCTAATAATATGAAATTCAAGATGAATTACCAGAAAGTTTCGATTTCTCTATGGTAAACGTATTAATCAGATATCACTGGAGGAGTCATCCCTAAATATATCAATAAAGATGGTTCTTCGTTAGAATACTAGATGATTCGATGATCCCATGCTAGGATCCATAGTTTCTTGAGGATTAGTGATGAAGTGATGAGTAGAGGTAGTACTATATTCCCTTCACATGCCATTATTATCCCACATGTGAAACTTGATGCTTCAGAGATGAATTGCATAAAACCATAGATACTAATCCAATTACGCTTGGTAGATGATAATATCCTCTAATCATAATGGCGGTTTCCCATTTTTTTTCAATTTGCTCCTTGATTGCTGTTGTTGTGGTAGGTTAACGTTACTCGCCTTGAAATCTGATGTATAGTTGGTTTGTTTTCTTTATTTTTTTCTTTTTGTTTTTCCAGATCGAAATCTGTGTTATTTTCAACAAATAATCTATTTATTTTAATGATTTCGCATGCATAGGAGTGATATGTATGTGATTTGTCTTGGACATTTTACCATAATTTAAATAGTATAGTATAACTCTTCCAATTTTTTCAAGTGGAAACTCAATTTTGACAATTTGCAAGACATAAAACAAAAAAAATGGCAGTAATTTTGAGAAATAGATTTGTTTAAATGCGGATTTCTGGAAGTGTTTCCTAGATTGTGGATGATGATATTGGAGAAGCAGAGAGGGGTTCATCATTTTCTGAAGGCTATTTCATAAAATCAATTCATTGAATTAGCCTAACAAAAAATAGTAATTGTATTTTGTAAACTGTCAGTCTCGCAAACAAACAACTGCAGTTTCATTTAATTCAATTTTTTAATTTCCTTTGTCTGATAAAATGAAATCAGTGAGAATATTTTGGAGAATTCCCAAACATTTATCGTTAAGCATCAATGGTTTAATGGTAGAATAGAGCGTTGCCATCGCTTTGACCCGGGTTCGATTCCCGGTTGATGCATTTTTGTTTTTTTGGATTTGACAAAAAATTCATCCTAAAATAATATAAAGTTTTCAGTTTGTTTCTAAATTTATCATGTTCATAAGAATACCATCCCATCAACTGAATCTTAGATCGAATTGATATTAAATAAGATCTATCAACGTTTTTAGATCGATGAATAACAATAAAGTTGAAGTTCTTTAAGTATTTTTAGCAGTTAAAAGGAATGTTGATTAATAAAATAGGAAATGCATAACAAAAATGATATGAAAAAGTACATATTATTGGATAAAAAAGAATCAAAGAGAGTATCTGTTGTTTAAAAGGTCATGCATATTTACCAATCATAAATAGTTTTTCGAAATTTTCTCAAGTTTAGAAATCAATATCGTTTCTGTTGTTTTTATGTTTATATTGTTATTTTGAATATGTTGATTAAGAATTGCTATTTAATTTGATAATACATTTATGTTGTTCTTATTATTAAGGTTGTTTTGGTTAAAATTTCAAATGTTGAAGCTTCAATTCTCCTTTTAAGCAGATCGATCTATTTAAAATTGATGAGCAAATTCAAATGAAATCATCTGGCAGGGTGCTAGGAGAGCTGAAATTCAATGATTGATTTGTTAATTTTATGGCATTAATGCTATTTTTTAGTTATCTGCTTAGACTTTAGAAATGCTTAATACCGTTTCCATAGCTCTTTGTTGGTGTGACCATACTCGCAGTACTTGTTGGTGTAGGAATCTAGCTCGTTGCAGAGTAGCTTCTGCAACTTCTCGATTTGTTATCATTTTTCTTAATAATATCTTAATATTTATATTTTTAGTTAGATTTTGAGAATTAAAATGGAGATCCTTTTGAAGATACCTGTAAATCATCAACAACCATCCCATAGAAATCAGTATTCAATGTTAATACTGGACGAGGAATAAGAGATTTTAATTTGGAAATGGCTGATGCAATGCTAGTTGATTACTATGATAATGATTATGATTATGAAGGTGATGGTATACTTTTCCCTGATGTTTCTGAGAACCCATTGATTAATGGTAGTTTTAAAATCTTATGATATTTTTAAGAATTATGACTGTTGCTGTTGTTTTTAAGGTGATAACAGTTTGATTTCAACGGAGATACGGAGGAGATACTCTCGATTTTCGATGGATTCAAGTAATTTCTTTTTGAGTTTAAAAATACACAAAAATATCATCAAAAATCATAAAAAATATTAATTATTTGCTTTTTAAAATATGATCTTTGTAGGATAAATATTGTTTTTTTGTGTTGTTGTACTGCCTATTGAATATTTTGGTGTAGTGAGATTTGAAGTGGTTGTGTCTAAATATTGTGTTGTGAAGGTGCAATGAATGATCTGGTTGATTCTACATTTTCTACTGAAACTCAGCTGAACAAGTTCGCAGGATCTCTTAATTGGTGTATTTCCTGATGAGCTCATTTTCTTTTGCTTTCATTTGTGATTCACTATCCCACTCTTTTTGGAGTTTATCTGCTGTGAGTTATACTTCCCCTTGGTTTTGGCTGTTAGGTTTCTATAAGACTCTCATGAGTTCCAAGTTTAATTCACCTTCAACAACAGATTCAAGTTTCTTCATGAAAAGTTGTTCTTTATGTTTAATAAATATCGCCTTTTTGTCTAGATCAGTTGTTATGATTTGAGTCATTTGTTTGTCATTTGAAAGTCTCACTTGAAGCTTTGAAAGGTTAGATTCAGCTTGAGAGTTCTTAACATCGCGATTTTCTTCAAAAATATGACTAAATTCTGTGCTTTATCGCTCGGAGGAAGCTTAAAAAGACTGTTTTATAAATCTCAATGGAGAATCTGTTTGCACTTTTTATGATGCTCTTTAGTTTAAGAATTACCATCTATTTCGCATTGCCCACAAGGCGGATGGCTTCTCATCATATCGATCTCTTGATTTCATCAGCCAAAAAAACAAGAGTTTGATTTGTTTTTTGCTAAATTTTTAATTTGAATTATCTAATTCCTTCTATTCACTGTAATCTGCATTCACAACCGAATGGGTCAGAATGGCTTTGGGGTTTTTAGTTTAACTTAATATCGAATGGTATGGGTTAGTGCATAGGAGAAAATACAAAGAAAGTCGTCTAATACTAGTTAGAAAGAAATATTTTTTGGATCAGTTTAGGAGACTATTTAAAAGAAAGATTTTCTCAAATTGTTAAAAAAAGGAAAAAAAAACAATCTTCATTCTCATATTGTAAATTTTTAATTATTTTTTTCCCAAAATTTTTGATAATTATCTCTCATTGAAGTGTGGCAATCTCAAGCTAAATTCAGAGTAACCTATTGCTGTTGCTTTTTCTTTAAGAAATTTAATAATTTCGTTTCCTCAACCCAGCCTTGATTTTTAAGAAGCATCATATGATTGATGAAAGAGAAACAACATTTAGAAGATTACTCTAATTAATTTTAGGTTACTTTAGATATTCTTTCAAAATCTGTTTCAATGATAAATCAAAGAAGAAGAAAAAAAGGAGAAGGAATACAATAACAAAGAGACAAAATGATTTCTCTCTCTTTGTAAAAAAAAAATGCAGTAAACTACTTTAGTTTTGATTATTCAATAAAATTTTAGCTAATGTTCTTAACTATCTTGACACAAATCATGTCGAAAACTAGCAATTTAATATTTCGAAGCTAAATTATGAAATAATTTAGCAGTTTACTAATTAATTCGTTTAAAAGAAATGCTAAATGCTTTCTTTTCTTTTATTTCGGTGATGATCCCTTGTGAAAGATTGTGTTTCTGAATAATTCAAATAAGGAGTCTTTTTCTTACCGCCAAGATATTATTTTCATTATTTCCTGAAAAAAGAGCTCAAGATCTTTCCTTTTTTATTACTGTATTATCCAAGCTAAGTTGCATTCGATTATTTAAGTTAATAAACTAAACCTCCTGTTTTTTTTCTTGCTAAAATCACTAGAAACTAAACAGATTTATCAAATGCAAAAGATCTATTTCAGAATTTCAGAGATATATCTTGTATTAATTATTATTTCTTTAGTTGATAGCAAATCTCTCAAGTATTAGAGATTACAAAATCGTCTGCCAAATCCCAGAAAATTACTTCTCTCTCTCTTTCCTTTTCTTGTCCTACAGTCACAAGGATGCTCCCACTGTGTGACCATTTCGCTAGAATCACTTAGAATTTATGTTCTTTAGCTGAAAAGATTAATT
>Ga0302271_10000838_pt1 | contig 30255 bp, 32 predicted proteins | sample III_Bog_N1_1_FD_198767 | JGI IMG/M metagenome (GOLD analysis project Ga0302271, IMG submission 198767) | Peat permafrost microbial communities from Stordalen Mire near Abisko, Sweden - III_Bog_N1_1 | ecosystem: Environmental > Terrestrial > Soil > Wetlands > Peat | place: Sweden: Abisko... | reverse complement strand
CTGTAACATCTTCATCATTTAGTTTCTCAAAGTAATCTAGATTAACGAGCATTTCAATCTTCGCATTACCAACGGAATCGCAGCATGGATTGCCAGAAAAATTGAAGGAGAAAATATTTTTTAATTTTCCTATCTTGACGACTTCCTTGAAATCTTCGATGAGATTCTCAGCGAGACTCAAGTGATACAGAGAAGTCAACGCTGGGATGGGTGTACGCACTCTTTTAATAGCGTTCTTTCTTAAACTTAGAGATTTTAGTGAGGGGAGATTCTTTAAATCTCTGAAATCACTAATTTCATTTTCTTCAATGCTCAGCTCTCTAAGTTTCGGGCAATCTTAGATCCCTTTGATATCCTTCAGCTTATTAATGTTGAGTATGAGAACTTCGAGTTTGTTAATAGCTGAGAAACAATAAGAAAAATATAAATAAAACAAGAGAAACACAGCCTACACATAAATATCCCCATTCCCTAAAAAATATGTTGTAAAGAGAATTAAAATTCTAACTCACCTAAGTGTTTTGCCAAATAATATGATTATTTTTTCGAAAATAAATACAAATAATTGACTCGAACATTTTAAAACAAACAAGAACCATAATGAAACAATTTTAAGATAATGTTTTTTTCATCTTTTATCCAGAAAAAGATACTAATTAGCAAAGAAGTTCAAGTAAAACATTTAAATTACAGGAAATATTCTCGGTTTAAAAATATATTTTGATTCAAATCTTCCTAAGCTTAAATCTTTCTGTTATTGAACTCGATCCAATTAAAGAAAGCTAGATTGTACGTCAAAGTAATTATTTATCTTTCCACAAGAACATCTTCACATAAATAAAATAAAATAATACTTTTATTCTCAGTTATGATTGATTTCTTATTTTTAGAAGCCTTGTTTTTTAAAATACTTCTTCACAACTGTGAAACTGTTAATTCATCACTTATCTCAGAGAATAATTTCAAGATAAATTGAAATTTTTGTCCTTGCGTTGGAGTTAAGTTTAAATATCGATTCAATCTAAAAATAATCAATATTAGAATTTAAATAATAGATTCGATGAATGCATGATGAGTGAGAGATCTTGAGGAGACAATAAATAAAACAGAAGCTGATTTGCTTATTATCTTTTTTTGATTTTGTATTTGTTTATTTATTAATTATTTTGTGGACAGCGAATTCAAATAAATCAAAAAAAATATTGTATCCAAAGCAGCACAGTAAAAAAATAAAAATAATCTTAGTATTTATTTAGAGAAACCATGGCTGAAAGTGAAGAACCAGAACTAAAGAGGTTTGACCAGCGTGTTCTAGCTTCTCAGATAACTGAAATGAAAGAAACATTTGGGGAGTTGTACTACACTTTTGAAGAAAATATTGCCTCACATACGGATAGGTAAGATATGTTGCTGATATGAATGAATGAATCTATTTGGTTTGATCTTTTGATACCTTCTTGAAAAACAATTCCTTTTTTGTAAAAATTAGAATAAGCGAGAGGGATTTATCTGAGTTTCGTGAGTTTTTAGAGGTCTTGCGCAAGGAGAATGTGGAAAAAGTGAAGGCATTTTTTACAAAGAAAATCGAAGCCAAAGCGGAGAGTTTCAACTACTATGATGGCGATTGCAAGCAGCAATTTGATATTCTAATGAGTGACAGAGACAATCTCTACAAGGATCTAACTGAAGAATTCGAGCACACCAAGCTAAAAGATGAAAGAAAGTTGTTCTTAACTGGATTTACACTAGATCAGCATGATAGATAAAAGAAATAAGCATTCGCATTCAAAATTTGGAAGGAATAGCATCTCAAAAAGAAAGAAAAACAATAGTTAAATGAATTCTTAGATAGAAGACTTCTCGAAAAAACTCAAATAAAATGCTTCATCGCTTGGAGGAAGTAAACAATTAAAATATTTTGAAGAAAGAATCACATAAAATCAGTCTTTTTCTGTGTAGATTATGACAATTTGTTTGTGATCTTTGACAGCTACTCATACAAGACTTCCTACGAAGCAAAAATAGTCAAAAACTCAGAATAAGATGTTGTTGTTTTCAACTAAAGTAAACTTCAAATTAACTTCTATTTTTAATTTATTTCCTTCCTTCAACTTTTTCCCTACAGCATACTTGGATATCATCAACACATTGAAGAACGAAGTGAATAAAACTGAGATGCTGATCAACTAAAAGACAGAATAGAAATCTCAATTAGCTTATACACTAAGCAAGAATCTAATGAAAACCATTTCTTCCCTCTCTTAAGAAGTCATAACTCTCAATCAAGTCGCTGTATTGTCCAAGCAGCAACAACAAGAAAACATCTAAGACACACAAAACCACCTTGCTGAGATGAACTAATTTATCGAGCAGAAATATTCATGTAACGATAATAACCTTCCTTTAGTTCTCTTTACCCTTTAACACCCTTATTTTTTCCAACAAAAAAACTAAACATTTTTTTGATTCTTTGTAGAAATCAAAAATCTTAAGGAACACTACGCTGACACTAATCCTTAGGATTCCCTTCAAAGAGACTCAAAAAAGCTGAATCCCATTATAACTTTCCATTAGAAGACCAACTCTTCTTAAATGAGCCTTGACAAGCTAGAATGAGTATTTCTCAAGAATATTATGAGCTTTCTTAAACAAAAAATGAGTATTTTTACTGTTATTTTGATTTTTTTTCTTCTTGTAAGATATTTTATCTCTCTTTCATTCTAAGATCATTTAGATTGTTATTAAAACGACATGATTCCTTGCATTTTAAATATTTATTCATTTTTCTCTCAAAAAATTTTTTATTAATTTCAAAGAAACAAATATCTTACTTAACCTAGCAGAAATTAATCACATCAGCTACCCAGCAGTCAATTATGAAATACTTTTACTCATATCCTTCCCTGATTCAATCTAGGTCAGGAACTCAATGGTATCCTTCAATTCTAATGGTTTTTCTCAGATGGGAATGCTAACAAAATATCTTAATTAAAAAAAATAATACTGTAGTTTTTTATCAAGAAAAAAACAAAAAGACGCTAAATCTCTCCACGTAATGATAAGTGGTGTGTTATTACTGCAAACTATATTCGTTATTGCAGTTGTAAGGACGAAACATGCTTTTTTATTGCTGAAATTCAGAGAAAATATCAGCTGATTTTGGGATATTTATTTGATAGATTGCAGGACTTCGGTTTGTATTTTCTCCTTACTTTACATGGAAGAAGTAGACTAAAACTCGCTAAAGCATTAAGTAAAATATCTATTTGACATGTTTATGTTTGGAGAGTTTAACTAAAAACTTTAAAGAAATACAATAGTGCATACTTCAACCAAGACTTACGATTACGAAGGGTACATCAAACAATCCACCAAGAGTTGCTATTTCTCGATGATCATTCCTGCATACAACGAAGAGGCGAGAATAGCAACGATGCTAAAAGAGCATTTGAAAGTCAGAAATACTCAAATTACTATTATTTAGATTATTTCTTTAGATTTAGAAATAAATACAATGAGAATAACAATTCTAATATTTTTATTATTTTCACATGAAGTTCTTCGAGAATTACGATGGATTCAAAGGCAAAAGTTATGAAGTTATCGTCGTCAACGATTGCTCTAAGGATAAAACGTAAGAGAATTGAATTATGTCTCTGTTACTACTCTTGTAACTCTATTTTTAACACTAAACAGATCCGAAGTTGCAAAGTAATTCTTCACTTTTGAAGGCAAACCGATAGATCTAAAGATTGTGGAATATTCACATAATCTTGGAAAAGGAGGTGCAGTTAGAACAGTAATTCAAAAACAAATGAACTTATGTTCTAGCTATTTATATGATTTTTAATCTGAAATTTCACAGGGAATGCTATTAGCACGAGGACAATACACTCTTTTTGTAGATGCTGATGGAGCTACTGATATCTATTGCTTTGATAAAGTCTTTTAGAAGGTAAAAAATGGGGAAGTTTTAAAATTTTTAGGAAATATCGTAAGTGAAATTATTGTCTTCAGTAACTGAAAAAGAGAGAGAAAGAAAAAATAAATTGATAGATAGATGGATTCATATCTGATTTTGATTTGAAAAAGCTGAAGGAAATTGAGAAGTCAGAGATGGGAATAGCAGTAGGATCTAGAGCTCATTTGGATGAAACCACCAAATCTGAAAGAAAATTCTACAGAAAGATCCTCTCATTTGTCTCCAATTTTATTGTCTAAACGATGTGTGGAGTCAAATTGAAGGTAAGAAAAAGAATACAAGACTATGAAATAGCAATAGAGAGAGAGATGATAAAAAAATCTTAAATTCCTTATCTTTAATATGCTAATTTCCTTTTTTCTTGCTATCCTAATAGGACACTTAATGTGGATTTAAGATATTTACAAAGAAATCAAGTGATATCTTGTTTAAAGTTCAACATCTCGAAAGGTGGGCATTTGATGTTGAAATTCTCATGGTTGGTAATCACTTCAAGATGCCTGCGGCTGAAGTCCCTGTTAATTGGCAAGAAATCGATGGTAAGAAGATTATTTATTGTAATTTTAAGAAACTTTTAACTTTTTCTTATCTTTGATAATTTTTTCTATTTTTCTTCACATTAGGCTCTCATCTTAATGTGATAGAAGCATCGATCACTATGGCAAGAGATTTCTTGATGGTTCGATTGCTTTATCTCTTTGGTGTTTGGAAATATACCGATTCTATTATGAATATTTGAAAAAAGAAACAATCAAGAATAAAGTTGTCTATCAAGAAGCCAGGGAAACTAAGTATATCTGTTGTGGATTAAAACTCGAAATAGTGAAAGATCGAAAGACAATGGTTTTGCAGAAATCTGTGTTTGAGATATGTGATCTTTGTGTGTAGTTTATGTTTGTTAGTCTTTATTTTTTAAAATCATAAAAAGAGCGAGAGAAAAAATTAAGAAAAATAGGATTGATAAATGGAAGGAAATAAGGGTGTATGTGGAGTAAAGGAATGGAACAAGACGTAAATAACAAGAAACTAATGCCTTAACAAAACAGTAAATTGAAAGCTTAGGCTTATTTTTTATGTAAAAACAAGTCACTATTTCGCTGCAATCCTTTTTTGATTTTACAATTGTCCTTTTTGTTCCTTCGTTTCCTCTGGCAAAGTTAAGAAATTATTTGATTAATTTCTTTTTTTTTTGCTTTGTGAGGATTGTTTTGTTCAGTAATGTCTCTCGAAGGGAGGAACGGCATCGACTTCCTTGCTGAGTGGAGTGTTAATGACCTTTCTGTAGGTGACATCGACCTTTCCAGTTTGCACATCAGGAATTCTTGTTAAGGTGTGTTTCATCCATTCGACATCGTTTCTTTTCTGTGATTAGGGAAATGAAAATGTTAATAAAGGGAAAATATGGAAGTAAAAAAGTTTGTTTTTACAGGGAAATCGTCTCTGGCGTGAGCACCTCTGGATTCCTTTCTGAGGAGAGCAGCGAGCAATGTCTGCTTGGCACACACTGGAAATAAAAAAATAGGTATTTTTATAATAAAAACAAGAGTAAATTGTAATATGATTACCTAGAAGATTCTCCAATTCGAGGGTCTCCATGAGATCGGTGTTCCAGACGAGACCTCTGTCGAAAGTCTTAAGATGGTGTGATTGCTCGTAGATACCTTCAAGTTTCTAGACACCTTCAGCCATAAGTTTCTCAATTCTGAAAACAGCTGCGTGACGTTGCATGGTCTCTTGCATGGCAGTTCTGACGTGATGAGTTGTGTAAGATCCGTTAGCGTGTCTCAATCTGTCAAGTCTTGCGAGAGCCTTTTGACCAGCATCCTTGGGGAGATCCTTATGAGGGGTACCAGGTTTAAGGTGTGCCTTGACGGTCTTAGCAGCAGCTCTACCGAAGACGACGATATCGAGGAGAGAGTTAGCACCAAGTCTGTTAGCTCCGTGGACAGAAGCGCAAGCATTCTCACCAGCAGCGAGTAAACCAGGGACGATCTTATCGTTACCGTTTTTATCTTAGTCAAGAACTTGAGTCTTGTAGTTAGTTGGGACACCACCCATGTTGTAATGGACTGTGGGTACGACTGGAGCAGGTTCTTTGGTAACATCGACACCAGCGAAGATTCTTGCAGTCTCAGAAATACCAGGGAGTCTCTAGTGGAGGGTCTCTGGAGATAAGTGAGATAATTACAAGAAAATGTGATCCTAAAAAAGGCAAAAAAGATCATTAGTTATCAGTAAAACCAATAGAATTCTAAAATCTAATATGATTGTCTGATTGTTTGTTTACCTTCTTGGGTCCAACACCTCTGCCTTCAATGATTTCGACAGTCATGGCTCTTGAGACGACATCTCTAGAAGCGAGATCCTTAGCAGTGGGAGCGTATCTTTCCATGAAAGCTTCACCGTTAGCATTGATAAGTTTACCACCTTCTCCTCTGCAACCTTCAGTCATGAGGCAACCAGAGCCGTAAATACCAGTAGGATGGAACTACACGAATTCAGGATCTTCAATGGGGAGACCAGCTCTAGTGACAACACCGAGACCATCACCAGTGCAAGTATGTGCGGCAGTGCATGAAAGATAAGCTCTTCCGTATCCACCAGCTGCGAGAACAGTGTAGTGAGCTCTAATTCTGTGAATGGTACCATCAGCAATGGACATGCAGATAACACCTCTGCAAGCACCTTCCTCGTCCATAATCAGATCAAGGACATAATATTCAATGAAGAAATTGCAGTTGTATCCAAGAGATCTTCCGAATAAAGTATGTAACATTGCATGTCCAGTTCTATCAGCAGCGCAAGCAGTTCTTCTGGCCTATGATATTCACAAAACAACAAATATCAATAAATATGTTAAAATACTACCTACCGCTCATCTTTTACCTAAGCACCTTTGCCGAAATGAAGAGACTGTCCTCCGAAAGCTCTTTGATAGATTTTTCCTTCAGGAGTACGAGAGAATGGGAGACCATATGACTCGAGTTCAAGCACTGCAGCTGGAGCCTCCTTGGTCATGTAATGGATGGCATCTTGATCACCGAGCCAATCTGAACCCTTAACGGTGTCAAAGAAGTGCCATTTCCAGTCGTCCTCAGTCATGTTTCCGAGGGCTGCGTTGATACCACCTTGAGCAGCGACTGTGTGAGAACGAGTAGGGAACAACTTGGAGATACAAGCAGTCTTGAAACCTTCTTCGACGAGACCAAAAGCGGCTCTAAGACCAGCACCACCGGCACCAACTACGACTGCATCATAAGTGTGGTCGATAATGGTGTATTTATCGGAGAGATATCCCTATTAATTGTAAACAATAAAAAATGATAAATTTCTCAGTTTTCTCAGCAGAAAAAACAAAATCCTTGCGAAATCTCCTCTCCAAATAACTAGCGGAGATTAATATTATTGCCTTAAAAATCACCTTCATTATTGTAAATATCAACAAATCTCAAACCGTTGGTTCTTTATTCTAACTTAATTGAATGCAAAAACTAAAAATGAAGCTGTTGCGCTTTCAAATCAACCCTTTTCGATGCATACCCCCATAATTCTTATCATTATTCTAAAATCTATTCATTTTTATGGGAATCCTTGGGGCAGGATTCCCAGCATGCAAATATCCAGCGACTATGCAGATCCCTATTTACGAATTCATTTATTTCTCCGAAAATCATATTGCTTCTTATAAACTCCTGAAAAGAACGAAGAATTGTAAAAAATAGCGAACCTGAGAGGGTCCCTTCTCGGGTTGATCTTTGGCTAAGACGGCGAAGTTGTGTGCAACCTTGCTGTGAAGGGTCACTCTGTGGAGATTTTTTAGGTATTTATACATTTTCTTGTTTCTTTCTGCGAGAAGTGCACCCTTTTTCTCCGAACTTTATTTTTTTGAGATATTTAATTTATTTTTTATTCTTGATTTGTTTTATTTATAAAGCCCTTTTGGTCATCATATAATTGCAAGAAACCATTCTTCCCCACACAGAATTTAATCATTTCAATTAGAAGATCTCTCTTATGGTTTCTTGAATACTCGCAGATATGTCAGGCCTAACAGAAAGAGAAAGATAATTGTTTGTGTGCGTGTGTATTGTGGATATTTTTGAAGAAGATATTTCAAAGATTACAAATTTCATTTATATTTATTGTTTAAAATGAAAGAAATCCATTTACTTTGTCACTTTTTTCAGTACAAAAGTACCTTCAAATACAATTTTATTGATTCATGGAATTAATAAAAAATCCTTAAAATTAATGAAATTTCTAATGATTTGTCGCTATTACCTTTTCGCCAAAATGAACAAAGATCTTCATTTAGATATGAATACTCAAACCATTATTTGAAAGATTATTCTCATATGGATAGCTCTTTATTATACCTTAAAAAAAAATATAGTTTATTGAAGGAACGGGAAGATATCGAATAAAAATAAGGAATCAAATTCAATCAAATGTGAAGACAATCTTGTGTATGTGCGGGGGATATATAAATCAAGTCAGCAGCTAAACAAGAAAAAAGAAAAGAACAAACACCCATTAGAATCAGAATAAAAAAATTCAAGAAGTTATGTCTAAAAAAGCAATCTAAGCATAAAACAAACTCATTGCAGTTATCGGTGATACAGTAAGCCTTTTCTTAGCTTGCAATCTTCAAATAACACATAATTTGCAAATAAATCAAAACTAAAGGATACCGTGACTGGATTCCTTCTGACTGGCATTGGTGAGAGAGGTATCAAAGGTGAATCGAACTTCTTGGTAGTTGAGCCTGGTAAATTATTATCTAAGTTAAAATGCATTAGTAAACGGTAATAATCTAAATCATTTTAAAGACACTAAGGATAAACTTATTGAAGATACATTCAGCGGATTCCTCAAGAACCCTAACATCGCTGTTGTCCTCGTTAACCAACATGTAAAAACGCTTTGCAGCAACTAATAATAATTTTCATGAAAAAGATAAGAAATAATTCTTAAAACTACTACAAAAAACCTAAGGAATGAATATGAATAAATATTCCAATAGAACTTTGAAACAACAATCGCATTCTTTGATGGATTCAATAGGAGATAATTCTTTTTTCTAAAATCTTACAATTTCCCATCAGATTGCTGAGAAATACTTGAGACACATCATTGTCAATCACACAGAGATTCTCCCTACTATTCTTGAAATCCCTAGTAAAGACAAACCTTACGATCCTAAGAAGGTAAAAGCAGGAAAAAAATTCCACACAATTCATATTTCAAATCATTTTAGAATTCTTATCTGTTTCTTTGCAAAATCAATCACAAAACAGGACTCAGTTATGTAAAGAGCTAACAAGTTGCTCTACGGAAGCGAAATTGTCTGATCTAAAAATATTTTTCTACCCAATTTTGTTAACTCTCCTGTTGATATCTTGATCTTGGTAATATGAATTTCTAAACTTAACCCAATAGCAGATAATGTCTTTATCAAACTCTCTGTAATATTTATATGGCTTTAATTAACTTGTGAGTTTGTATATTTCTAACCAAAAAAACTGAAAATTATTTTCTGATTTCACAATTTAAGCAGCACCTATTTTTATTGTTTTATCAAGGAAAATATGATTTACATCAAAGAACATACAAGTTTATTTCAAACCAACAGTCAGCTCTACAAGAGCAACTTGGAAATAAAAACAATGAACAAAATATACCACAAAAAGAGCTTTTTCCTTTTTGTGATTTAAAATTCCCCAAAATAATATTATTGTTTATGGATTTGGTATTCCCCATTAAAATCCCTCCTAAATCCTACTCATTTTTTATGTCCTGCTAGAATAGGATTATTGTAGAGTGCTCTTTTTTTATTAAGTTCCCCTTCAAGCTCAACGAGCAGCTTAGATTCCTTGAGGATCTGTGGAATATATTGATTGGAGGAAACAAAATCTGCAGAATCTAACGACTTCATCGCATTATCGATGTTGAGAAGTGGCCTATCTGTGAGAGATCTAACTTTATTGGCTTCTTCTTACTTATCGATGGCAAATAATTTCTCTTAGAATTAAGGTGGCATTATATCTAAGTTAGTTTTCATTAAATTGAACATCTCACTGTTCGTGAATTTGGGTAAATTATCTTGCTAGTAATCTTTAGGCATTAAGGACATATCTTCGTTGATTGTAAGGGAAATATGCTTGGACATGAACTCTTTATCGCGGGCTCTTGACCACTGTTCTTAGGGTAAATCTTTGTTGAATTCTGGATAGTAGGTGCCTATTTTGTGAGCTCGTTTGATTAGGTAGGCATTTATTTGATCTCTGATTTATTTGGCGACTTCGGAGACATATGTTTTCTCAAGACCGAGATCTTAAATGAGTATCTCAGCGAAGAGTTCGGCACTGAGAGAAAGAGATTTTTTTTAATTAACAAAAAACAAATATTTTATGGAAGAAATTTTTTAATTGAAATAACTGAATTTTAAAAGATAAATGTACCTATTGATCTCTGAGATGATATCCCATTCAAGCTACTCCTGATGAATGATTTGATTGGTTATAATGTGTCTAATGACGATATTGATGCATATGAAATGCTCCTTTTGATTCCCTGCCATGTCTGAAGATGTAAATTAGCATACCGTTTTAGCATTTTCTAATAAAATGCTCTTGTCTTTTAATTATGCTATTATTTATTTGCATAATTCCATCCACAGAGCTAATAAAACATATTAAAAAAAGAGAATCAATAACATATTTCAGGGCATTTTCATGTCTAAAATATTGTGTACAAATCTGTTTACCTTAGATATGATGAACTTGCAGATAATGAAGTAGAAAATCATACTCTTTAATTAAATCTTTAAGTAAATGATAGCTACTTGAGAGAATTTATTTACTATCTGATTAAGTTATATCCCATAATAGTTTTTCTCTTATGACTCCTTCTGGTAGAAATTATGAAAGTGAAGAGGGTAAAAAGGATATTTTTTTAGTAAGCGGTGTGTTATGCAGTTGTTCTTTGAGTGAGATTACAGAATCTTGAGGATATGCATCGAGGAAAGATCGTGTATTCTCTATGGATGCCCCATTCTCTTAGATTTATTGTTTCTACTCTCCATTTGAGGAATTACCATTGAGCTAATTATTTCCAATGATTGATGATATGTCAAGGTTGATTTCGATATACACAAGACTTGTTGTTTCTTCAGGAGTATTTGTTTTATAAACAAGACGATGAGGATAATTATTATTGAAGATTTATTGTTCGCCAGGAGGTGTAGGACAGATTACAAATGTATTCTTCTAAATCAACGAAGGATCCTCAATTTTATATTTTTTTCCTTCTTCCTTTTAGAAACTCTTTGTGTATTTACTTATAATCTTCAAGAAATCATCCATTTCTACATTCATCTTCATAAAACAAAAATTGTTTTTTATAAAAATTAAACAAAATCATTAAGTTTTCGAATTGAAAAAAAAAATAAAATAAAATGCTGAATTCACAAGATTTTAACATTCAAAATAAGCTTAATTGACCTTTACAAGCTGAAAAATAATTCCGAAAAGAACATATTAAATAAGATATTAAATAAGTGAAAAAATATTTTTTTAAATAGCAAAAAATAGGGATTATTTGGGAAAAATCAAATAAAATTTTGGACTTTTGAAGAAATAAAATTAATGAATTTGAAAGAAATCTTAATCTAAAAAAGAAGCATTCAACAAGATAAAGAAAAAGAAAACACAGGGAAATGGAGAATTGGCTTTATAAAAATAAAACCTAGCTGCACAAACAGTTATTATCTGAGTAACTAGGTTATTTTGTAGATACAGAAAGATCCCATTAAAAAATATGTAAATTCTTATGAATGGACAAAGGTGAGTGGAGAAATAAAGGGAAAGAATTAAAAAAATAAGAAAAAGATTCGATAAGTCTGGTTTGGGCAGGGGATTAGTCTAAAAAGATTAAATTATTGGATTTGGAGTTGTAGCACGAAAAGCTAGCGAAATAATGGAATTTATTGGGTATAATTAAAGTTGGGTTTTTCGGAGGAAAACATGACAACCTAAGGTTATCTTGAAGGGAGGGTGAAAATAAATATGTTTTACTATTTTCTGGAGTGTCCATTTCGTAGTCTTGTCAAGAATGCGGGCATTTTCATCTTGCGATTCAAGTTTTTTACGAAACCAAAGTTTCATTGAGTTTTTGTCTTCCTGAAGCTGATTAACCACGCAACAAATGAAAAACACATGAAGCATCCATTTCCAACAAATTATAATAAAATCTGATAAGTACAGCCAACTCCAATGAGTTGAGCATTCAATTGTAGCTTTACCTCCTTAGAAATATCAGACAACTTGATTTTAAGTGTCTTGATGGTTTTTTCTGCAAGTTTCCGGATACTTTTTATCCTCTTCTATTCGGATTTCGGAACAATAGTGACAGAGGAAATACTATTGTTGTCATATTTTTTCTCATAGTATGAGCTCTCGAGCTTCTGAATCGCTTCTTGAAGTTCAAATTAAACGGTGGAGTTGGATACAGCAACCTGTCGAATAATATTATTTTTATTATCTTTGCTTTCCGTCTTTGTCCACTTTGCATCTCGAAAACTCCATTTAATGTCCCAATTTGCACAGACTTCATATGAAAATCCTTTCGTTTTTTCTGCTTCTAAGTCCATGATCTAAGTAGTTATATATGTTATGCAATAAGCTCACAGTCTATTAGTATGCTCTTGTTCCTCTTCTTTTTCTTCTTCTTATTATTAAAATCTCTTGTGAGTCGATTTCTTAATTTGATTCCCCTATTTTAAATGATCTTTAATAAATATCTCAACATACACGCAAGCATTCATTACATGCAAATGCAAAGTCTTTTTGCTCATTGATTATCTTGAAATTATCTTAAAGAGGAGATACTCTTTCTCTCTGAGTCTTTAAGTTATCTAAGCCACTTGCAGATTCTTTTTTCTTTAAATAAAAAAAATACAAAAAAAAAACACATCTCCTAGTGAGTAGAACTCATTAATAAGATTTATTCCATTTGTTGAAGGCAAATAATACAATTGTCTATCCATATGTATCCTTCAATAAGCTGGTTATGTTTATGCTGGTGTGTGAAATATCTTTTATTCATAGATAGCAGTGAGATTTAACTATTTTTCTATCCATTTTGATCTTGAATTTTGGCTTTAATTTGAATATTGATTATTTACCCCTCTGATTAATTTAATTTTATTGCCTTTTTTTCTTCTTGAAATTCAACAGCAGTGCAAATACATTAAAGGAATTGTTTGAATTCTTGTTCAATTAATTATTAATTCATTTTTGGTATCATTTTTGTCTTTTTTATTTATTTAATTTAAAATTAACGAAAAAAGTATTAATAAGAAAATGGGGTTTAATTGAAAGGAAGCATACACAACAATAAAGCAACTAAAATGGTTTTGTATTAAATCTAGAAGAAGAATCGAAAATAACTGGCCAGAATCGAATTCCATGAGATTAAGAAGAATATGAGGAAATGTTTGCTATCTAGTAGCAACAATAACATCAACAGAAGGGAGGGGATAATTATTGAGGAGATGCTTTACAGGGAATAGAGAAAGGATAATGCCCCCTGCAGTTGAGAAGGTGGTCATGACATCAGTGGGAGGAGAAAAAAAAAAAGCAAAAACGAAGACTCATATAAAAATTAAACCAATCAGGGAAATAAGAGAAAAGAGAAAACCACCAGGATTATTTATTATTCACTTAGAAAACAAAACAAAGAAAGATCAAAGAGCAAGTTCAGAGAGAGGCTTCAAATAGAAAAGTTAACCCTGTTTGGTCAAAGGTAATTATGAGTTTTTCAAACAATAAGCTAAATTATGAAGGATTTGAATACTTAAAAAATGGTTGTGAAAATAGTCAAAAATATGAATGGATGGATGCAGTGCAGTGTGTGTTGGTTATTTTACATTAAATATTATGAAATGCTCCTAAAAAAAAAACTAAAAAAAAATATGAAATATGATCGTTCTTCAAAATCAAAGGATTCATCCCAAAATCCAGCGAATATGCTAATATTCTAACACTTTGAGAGGAGGAGGAGGAGGATGTTAAAAAAGCAAAGAAATAATGAGTCTGATTGGATGGAATATGTTTGTTTTGTGGAAAATAAGAGTGTGTTTTTTTTTATTTGTAATAACTTTTATTGTCTGTGAAAACAAGATTGAAACTACAGATCATCATAGGAGAAAGAACACAATTCAAGGACGAAGCAATGAATAATATAAACAATACCACTCTGATGCAAGATAGCTTGAACAGTGGTGCACCAGTTTACTAGTTGGAGACTATGTGGGAAGACTAGCTTTCTCTTGAGTAGTTAAGTAATTTAGATGTTCGCTATCGTGGATAAAGCTCAAAGGAGTTAGATAAATGGCGTAATATCAGCAGAAGTATCTAGTAAGTAACTTAGATGAACGAGAGATCGACTTAAAACGATATGAGATGCGTGGTAGATTTTTACCAATTATTAAATCACAACAATCAACTTGACAAAGAAAACAAGAATAATTGGCGTGCTGTGTATCTCAAAGACGATCGATTATGCGACTATTTCTTGAACACCTTCGCATTTGAAGTCGTAAAGAACATCATTTATGAGAAAGTCTTCCATTTCAATGAGACATTGGAGTTAGCGAATCGAATTCTTCTGGAGTCAGTGAAGTTGTTTCTGACAACTTTTGAGTAGACAACTCCATCGCTAGCCTACATGCTAGCTTAGATCTTCGACCATCGCAAGGCTTATTTCACTATCAATAATAAAATACCTTTGCCTTTTTATGTAACCAAAATAAATTAATAAAGTTTCCCTATTTTCTTGCTGAATTTGCGAATTTTTAAAAAAAATATTTAGAAATACAATTGTCATATGGAAATCCTTAATTTTTTCTATTTAAATATCATTTTTAGGTGCAGCAACTCTACGGTTTGGGTAATGGCATAAAAAAATGGCTACACTAATTGAAAGTTGGTGATGAAGTTGATGCTGTTAAAATCGATAAATCCTTGTGGAAGAGCAGCTGGAGTCGAGCAATCATCTAAAAACTTGATGGAGTACATATTTCTCTAAGATTTGTGAATTCGTTGAGATCATTTGATAGGACTGTCTGGAAAGAAGGATTTGAAGTTCGACCAAAAGGGTCTAGAGTTTCTGATCAAGAAATGTCCTGGAGGAACGAACTCGCAGTTGATGATCTCGTTGACTGCTGCGATACTACCCATGTGTTTTATAATTCCACTGTGTTGTAAGTTAGATAAGTTGCTGATTAAGATGGATCGCCTGTGAAATAAGTGTTTATTGGATATCGAGTGTACGTCCATTCTGGAATGAGAACTGATGAGAAAGGGAAGTTTAATGGATGGACTTGCAGTTATGATGAATGGCTTGATGTGACGCATCCAAGGATACAGCGATACAACAGTGTAGCGAAGAAGTTATACACAAAAGCATCATCATCGAATTAAGATGAGCATATCGATGATTTCTCGGATTTAGTTTAGCTGTTAGAAGATGATAACGGAATGGTGATTAGTGGGTAGATTAAGAAGTAGGTGTTTTTAGAACACAAAGCTGGTTTAAGAGTTGAGAAAACACCTGATAATACGAATGATCTTGATGATGAAGAAGAGGAAGAAGGCTATGAAGTTGAGGAAGAAGGAAGTGCTGGAGAAGGTGAGGAAGAATCAGGATCAGGCGAGTTTTAAGAGAATAAAGATATTGAGAATAATCAAGAGAAAGGATTCATAAAGGATGGTGATGATGATACTGAAGACATTCAAGTTCAAAAGGATCATTCAAAATAAGAGGAAAAGGAAAGTGATGTTTTAGAGAATCAGACAAACAATCAAGATCTTAAAAAAGAAGAAGAATCCATCCAAGAAACGAAAAATGAAGGAAAAATCTAAAATAACAATAGCGAAGAGGGTGCTAATCTTCTTGACGACAACGATCAGGAATATGAATTTACAGGAGCTAAAGTGTATGCCTCTCCTAAGAAGAATGCCTGCTAATCTCTTTTCTAAATGGCTGCTCTAGCGAAATTTGGTTAAAAAGGAGGATTCAAGATGATTCTTGAAAAAATACAGCAAACATCTGAAGATCAATGGTGTGGAATCGATATTCTAGCGGGATTCATGCAAATATTCGCAAGTGTGCAGTTCCAATTAAACAAACGATTTGCTGAATAATATGCGCTCAAAATGATCCCAGCCATCACGGATAATATTCTGAACAGTCCAGGAAGCAATCTCAGGAATTTCACAAAAGAAAAAATAGATGTTGTGAATATTGGTCTAGGTGGATTCATCCGGAGGGTGTATTCAATCGGGTAGAAGCTGGAAATGCTTGAAAAATTTAATTTAAAAATAGCCTTGCAATCCTTTAACTCAGAGTATATCAAAACACAACTTTAGGGACTCAAAACTATCATGGAATTATTAGCGTAACTACGATCAGAACGAACAGCAAACTAACTCCAAGCAGACTAATTAAAAGCGTGGATTGAAGAGAACGAAATCTTTAATAGATTGTTTAAATCAGATAAATATTAACTCATAGCTAAAGCAGCAGATTTCTTTAAGTTCATGCTATCTGAGAACATGATAAATTAACAGCATTTAGAATTACTTTGGGCTTAGACGAGAAAGCACGATATGGAACTGAAACTTGCAATTTACAAGATTCTCAAGGATAATTTTCATTCACAGAGTTTTGACAAACCAATAATTCAGTTCTTCATAGAAAAAATAGCTGATTGTGGAGTTATGGAAATTGGTGTAGAAGACATAGATTTAGCGTAAAGTTTCACGAGATTCCGTAATAAAGGTAGCGAATTCATTGAGATTGTGAGAGATTTCTACACGAGACTCATCGAAAACGGGTAGGAGATCTAAAACGATGTATTAGAATTGGCAATCAAATCGTTCTGTGATAGCTACAGTTTTGATTCAGGCAGACAAAGCATCACTGCTGTGTTTGAGAAGTGCATACAAGAAATCAATAAAGAAGTAACCACAAAAATAATGAAACATTTCAAATAGAATGTGATTTTGATGATTTTGTGTTTATTTTTTTCTATTATCTTTTAGGGTTCCTCCAGTACATTATCAGTTTTAAAGATAATCTACAAGCTTTTAGAATGCTTGTACATGCCATCTTCGATCAGTGATTCATTCAATCGAAAAGATGCAGTGAAGTTTTTGTTCATTGATAAGCAGATTGTCCATGTGATTGTGAATAACATTAGATAGATGAAAAAAAATCTAGTTGAGTAAATTAATCGTAATAATGAGTAAAATAACAGTAATAATAACTAGAAAAGTGAAACTTTGTAAGAATAGCAGTTAGATTAGTTCTTTGTTAGGAGTACATATGTTGATTAAATCCAGCAGAGAATTGATTTCCTTAGCTACAGTAAGATAACAACAACATTTAACGAAATTATAATTTTAACTGTTGTTAACCTGCATTTTGAACTTTTTTTCGTTTAGTTTATCAGAATTTACCTGATGAGATTGAGTTGACTCTTGAAGTAATTTCTGAAGTCTGGGATGTCGTTGTAGTTGAAGGACTAATCCCAAGAGAAAAGGATATTTTATATAAATGGTTTTCTGAGATGAACACTGGGTAGGCTAGCAGTTAGCAGTAGATCAAGAAAGATGATTTGCAAGTGTTCTTCGAGAATAAGCTTTGCGCTGAAGATGATCTCATTCACATGACTTTGAATGCATTTAATTGCTTTAAGAGCATCTTCTCATAATTGAACGAAAAGGATAACAAAATGAAAAAATTTCCTTAGTAAAGAATAGCTACCTATCCCCAAATGAATTACTCTTACATGAACTGTAACTTCAATAGCTGCGGCCCTGTCGACACACGCACTAATGTAAAATTACAGAGATTATTGGTATTGGGAAAAATTTATTTTTTTGTTTTTTGTTTTATTTCATTACAGTTAGATTTCTATTATATGATGTTGGATCTGCCAACAAATCTACGAGGGATTGACGCGTTATGGCAGTTGATCACATTGAATCAAGACGACTAAGTCATCGAGAAAGCGCTTGAGTTCCTTAATAATCTCCATACAAACTTTGAATCGAGTGTGGTGGTGGAGACAGAAGAAGCAATAAAGCGAAGATATTACAAATAAGCTTATGAATATCTGGAGAAATAAATTTCTGAGAGTGGTGATAGCGAAAAGATCAAGCGGTGCATTATGATCATGGAGAGTATTTTAGATGAAAGCGAAAAGAAAGGAAACGGAGGGTTGAAATCATTGATGTGCATGTCGAAAGGGGAGCTGATAACTCTGCATTTTTAGACAACTTTCTACAGTTCAGATTTACCTGGATCGTTTTCGTTTAAAATCTACAGCAACGATACGATTCTTGATTTGCTTTATAAAGTTGGAATCCATGTGAAAAGTACTTACGAAGAAGTTGCTTTGACTATTGTAGATAGCAAACGAGAGATTGAGGCTAAGGAAAATGGTAAATCAATCGCTGAACTAAGGTATGATTTATAATCTCAAATGAAAGAGAAGATTTTGAATATTCATATTGTCTTGTTGATTTGATTTATCAGGCTAAAGAATGGTGAGAGACTCACAGTTAGCTAGAAGAAAGGTTCTCCTGTAAAGGATGAAGAGCTCCTCGTTGATGGTAAAGTCTGCGAAAAAGCCATTTCAATATTCAAGAAATGGTTCTGGCAATTCCAAGTGGATGGGCAAATGAAATAACTTTAAGTTGCGCAGTTCATTAACTCCTGCACTCACGATAATTGCGCGGAGAACGACGCTAGAGTCGTTGGATGCATGGAGCAATATGACAAAGAGAAAAAAGGATATCTAAATGAAGCAAATTTCGTAACTTTCTACACGACAGCATGCATATCAAAACCAGAAATTGTCAGGAAGAATCTCACTACGCATGGGTACAGAAGAGATCTAAAACGATATGATGAAATCACAGTGGAGTCAATCGATGTCACTTCCATGCCTAGATACATCCTCGCTAGGGATCAGAAGTTCTTCAGTATGGTATTTAACCTGCTAGACAGAGAAGATGTAGGTGCGATAACTTGGAGGTTCTTGAGTAGACTACCGATAAGTCCAGTGCTGTATGAGAAGATTCTTAGACTTGAAGGGATTCGAGATGAGAAGAATGGTGGGAATTGGGAGAGTCTACTAGGTGGAAAATGCAAGTATACATTGCTGTATAATCTGCATGCTATGGAGTATTTAATGGAAGAAGGCGAAAGTGAGTAGAGTAGTTCAGTCTTGATTGGGTAGACATCCAAGGAATTGGAAGCACTCAAGAAGAGTTGGAGGAGTGACTTCATAAGATTTGGAGGGTTCGCTCATCTATCAAGAATGTTTCAGTCGTTGCTCGGTTAATAGATAATCGATTTAGATTCCTATCAGAAATACGTTCTGTCGTTTATTCTCAAGATCTTCAAGAATTATCTTGTCGCCGCGTTTTAGACAACTAAACCATGGATGTACAAATCGATTGGCAGAATGGGCATGAATCAAGTGAGTCTAAGTAATCTCGTGCTGTCTATGAGACGAGAAACTGCTGATGGATTGCGTCTTCGCAGAAAAGAAAGTGAACTCCAAGAGAAACTAATTCAAAACGAACTCAACAGAGGTGATTCGAATGTGCACAATAACAACAACAAAGCCGTAGCAAATTCGACAACGGACATTGGAAACTTTGAAGAAAGTGAAGAATTCTTGTCCTTAGTGGGTAGCTTAGTCAATTAGAATTTGACTTCACATATCCTTGAGAAGTTCTAATTCAAATAACTTTTTAGATAGCTCACCGAGCTGTGCTTGAATTATCTCACAAGCGATAAGGAATTAGAAACAGAAGACAGAGTTATCATTGAATATTCGCTACTTGCTCTCAGTACAGTTGTAGTAGCTGATTAAGATGCTGCAAGGGAGTTATTCATAGAAAAATAGAAAAATAACGAAAATGAAGAAACTACCCTTGAAAAGCTGCTAAAACTCGGGCTGTTCTTTAAAGGATCACAGAATGTCCGTAGAGTCATCAATCACTGCTTTTTTATGATAAGTTAAACGCTATTAAAAGAATCTTAAGATGATTTACCTGCGAGGATACTCTTGAAGATACTCATGGCGAATATCCCTGGATTGCATAACAACTAAGAGAATTGTGCTTAGTACTTTGAATTATTCTGTGCGTTACTCGATAGTCTCGCTTATCATCAAATCGACACGAATACATAGCATTCTTGGGTAGATTTTGAAGTCTTATTGAATTCGCTTGTTCAAGGGATAAAATCAAAATAAAGTACGGAAACAAGAATTAATCCAAAACCAGATAAAATCTTAGTTGGGTTGATAAATCTCACTGATAGAATATTAGCGTTCAAGGATGATTTGAAGGTGGAGATAGGCAGCAGATCAGGAGCTGATTTAGTCTTGGAAGTATTCCATAAATGTTTATTTGACATTTCGAATTACCATGAATTGGACTCAGAAGAAATCAAGAAATATGATAAATTAGTCGTTAAATGCAAAGCAGACTCAAGCAGAGCTGCTGCTTTCAGGTATGGAGAGCAATATAATTCCTCTTATTATCCCTAAACATTTTATATTTTTGTGATTTAGGCTCTTGGTGACTCTTTGCAAGAATTGCCCTGAGAATCTCGATATTCTCATGCAAAACGGATTGTAGACACTCATCGGTATGCTGCCTGCAAGCAAAGGTTAAAGTGATTTCTGGATGCGAGAAGGTCGCAGTGACACTGGTCATGTCGGATTGAAGAATCTCGGATGTATCTGCTACATGAATGCGATGGTTCAGTAGTTCTTCATGACACCAACGTTTAGATTCGCACTGCTCATGGCGGACGACAAAAAACCTTAGAATATTGTAGAAGCTACTTACAATAAAAAGAGAATCACCACTGATGATAATGTCTTGCATTAGTTCTAATAGCTGTTCGGTTATCTCTACATGAGTGACAGAATGGACTACAACCCTATTGAGTTCTGCTTTTCGTTTAAAGACTACAATAGCGAGCCCGTTAATACGATCATCTAATAGGACGCTTAAGAATTCTTGAATATGATATTTGACTAAATTGAAAATGGCTTAAAAGGTACACCCTTCAAGAGGTTATTAGAATGCGTGTACGGTGGTAAGACGTGTTCATAGGTGATTTGCAGTAATTGCAAGGCTGTAACGAATAAATATGAGCAATTCTACAATATTTCCTTGGAAGTGAAGAATTCGCATTCGATATTTGAATCGTTTGAGAAATTCATCGCGGGGGAGACAATATCCGATTTCAAGTGCGAATAATGCAGTAAAAAAGTAGATGTTACTAAGAGAGTTAGTTTAAATGAATTGCCTAATGTGCTAGTGATACATCTGCAGAGGATCATTTTCGATATTGAGTCCTTAGCGAATGTGAAATTAAACTCGAGATTAGAGTTCCCGAGTGAGATTAATTTGCAGTAGTTCACGACGGAGTATATTGATTAATAGGAATTAGTGAATAAAGAAGGCGCAGAAGAGAATGGAAAGAAGAATAGTCAGGAGATTGAGGAAATAGATGAGGAGGAGGATGAGTAGAAGGATAAGAAGTAGAACGCAAGCAATGATGATGGTTCAGATGGTGATAATGAGAATAAAAAAGATTAAGAAACTACAGATAATGTAAAATCAATTAAGAAGGAGAAGCCCAATAAGGAGGACTTTGAGTATCGCTTGGCTGGTGTGGTAGTCCACACTGGAACTGCTGAGTATGGGCATTATTATTCGTTCATCGATACACAGCGATCAAGTCAGCGAGACGCTACGAAGGAAGCCTGGCTGGAGTTTAATGACTCCCGAATCAGAGAATTCTCGACGAAGGACATCGAGAGTGAATGCTTCGGAGGAAAAGAAGGTGATTCAGATGAAACAATTAACTTTGGATGGATGAAACGAGATAATTCCAAGAATGCGTACATATTAGTGTATGAGAAGATTGTCAAGTAGCCGATTGAGTTAGTCTTTGCGTCATAAGAGGAATAGGATTCGATTCTACCTGCACTGCCGATCTTCAACTATGCGCAAAAGGTAGATTTTCCTCAAAAAAAAACATCTTTTTTATATTATTCACTTTATATGAATTAGCCACCTACTGCTGACAGCGACGAGCGGAGGATCCAAGTTAGCTACGATGACATTGGTGAGTACGTACCTAATTCCTTATTCAAGAAAGTCTGGACAGATAACCATTAATTCATGCTTGAACGACATATACTGCATGAGAGTTTCCATAATTTCGTCAAGGATATCACGAATTCCATCGATTTACCCCCTGTAGTTTCAAGCTCTAAGGATTCTACTTCACACAGCTCAACAGTCGATGCTGTCTCCGATCCTCAAACAAAGTTAGCATACGCCTAACTGCTCAACATGCATGCTAAAATCATCACAGAGTTCATGAATAAGAATATTGTAAACAATTTAAACTCTAAAATGTATTTTTTTCTTGATGTTTTAATGTTGGTTTTGCTTGCCAACCTTAAGATAATCGAGGAAATGGTGGAGAGAATGATGCACCTTATGAAGCTAGTCCCTGAGAAATGCTTAGAACTCTTCTAGACCTATTTCCTCAATGATTTTGTCACCAAAGAAGCATCCATTTTGAAATCCACTGACAGCAATATAAGAACGTTCTTAGCGAAAATCTATGCTCACTGCTCAGAGATCATCATCGGGTTCTACGGTCTGTCCTTGGAACCAGCTTGTTCATCCACGCCAAGTGGAGATGAAGATCCAACAGGTGATTTAGAATAATTCATTTCATAATTTGATATGCTAAATCTTAATTGTTCCCCAATTTATTCTCTCCCCCTCAGTTCTTTCAGCCAAAAAGACCATGACAATGTTCTTAGAGACAATGATCAGCTATCTCGGGGATCAAGCGCAAAAGAATTGGTTCAAAAATGACTAGTATTTTAAGGTAATTTTGATCTTTTTTATTATTTTTTTCTCAACTTCAATATTATCGCTTGGAATTAAAACTCTACTTGTTTCTCTTAAATCTTCTTTTGTAGTTCTGGGAGAGTTTCAGCTAGCAAGGTGCTAGCCAAGTCAAATACATGATGGATAAAGAGATGCTCTCTAAACTCTTGGATTATTTCCTAGGCGAGGATTCACCTCTGTCTACAAAACGAGAATACATGAGTTCTCGTGCACTCAGTCCAAAATACACACAAGTCACAAGAGCGATCGCCAATCTCTTAGAAAGCACTGAAACCATGAATGAACGAATCAATAGGATGTGCAATTCACATCATCATGAAGATTACTCCACCAACAATGCAATCCCAGCCTGTTAGTCATTATCTGAACTAACCTACGATGTATTCAGATGTATCTACACTACATCATTCTGGGAGAGATTATTCTCCTGCGAATCCATCGAAAGCAGTGTGCTTAGTAAAATCACCATCAAACTCACAACCAACAACCAACATCTCTCATACCTAGCAGCAGAAGCAATTATCCGAGCTCTTCTTCGAGTTAACAGCGAGGAAGTTAAGATTTAATGCACAGCAATCTCCAGTTTGCTGTCGATCGAAGACGATTTAGTTACTTCTCGAATCGAAACATTGTTGGGCATTGTTACAGTTCTACCTAATTTATGTTCCACAAGCAATACGAATTAGCTGCTCATAACTGAATACGGCACATATGGGTAATCATCAATAGGTGATGCTACAATTTAGATTAAATCGTCTCTGCAACTCGAACAAGCTTAGAGCGTATGTGAAGCGATTTACTGCAACAGAAAGACATCCGAGCATGTGTCGATTTAACTCCTCATCGTGCTGCTGAATCTGTCGATTTCAAGTTAGAGAATCAGATTGTACGTTGCGAGATTGCCATCACCAAGTTATTTGTTCAGTTCCTATTTAGATTTTATTCAAGCGTTCTTAGATGAATATTATCAAGACAGTATTACACAAAAATACCCGCTATTCCCGAGATTGGAACATGCGCAGATTGCTTTGAAAGCTCATAGCATTCTCAAAGAAGCGTTGATCAAAGATAAAGATGCTCTTAGCGACTAACAAACAGCAGATGCAACTTCATTAGCAAATGAAGAAATAGCTAAATCTAAGGAAATTTAGGAATCAGCATAAAATACAAATTAAGATAATAGTTCTTCAGATCAGAACACAACAGCTGCTACTGTTGCTTCTTCTGAAAACTCAAGCAATTAACTCTTAAATAGCTTTTCTAACTATCAACTCTACACGATTGGGAAGACAAGAAGCTCTAATGTCGTGAGAAGTGCTGAGTTAGCTCTGCAGGAGAAATATTTCGATAGTGACGATGTCTAAGAGTTTGCTAATCCTAACTTTAAATCTGCAGCTGATGAAGAAGCTGCCTTTGCAAAGATCTAACTCGCAGTGAATCGATCAGCTGAATTCTCCAAAGAACGAGCCACACTCTTCGAGAGGGATTTAAATACCTACATAACTGATAGCAAACCCGCAGTTACTAGCAATGCTGCACTTGATCCTTCAATTGTCAAGGACACATACATAATGACTGGATGTATGGCTGCGTTATCACCATGGCATGCGTTCTTCCGCAGTCGATACCCTGCTAGTTATGGGATGTATTCGAATCAATCAGCTAAACAAGTTGACTAGCAAGACTAATGTAAACAAACTAATATTTAGGAACATTATCAAATTGTTATCTCCATATTTATTTTTATGTTTTGCATTAGAAAAAGCAATGGAGAAGCAATTCAAGAACGACGAAACTGTGCGTGAGTATATTCTGAATAACCCTACCTCGAATTGCATCGACTTGAAGCTCACATTCATCGCGCTAGATAAATCCAATCCGAATTAGCAGATGTTCCCAGAAGCAGGCAAATATTGCAGGGTGAAGCCTCGTAGCATGGAAGTTGTTTGGGCTATGACGAAGAAGAGTTTAGAGCATGTGTGGGGTGATTATGAAGTGAACTTAGATTATACGATTCATTTCGTTTAGGAGATCAAATCGCAGTTGTAGCTGTAGAGTGTTGAATCGTAATTAGCACTAGCAGCATCAACACTCAACTCAGCAGATCCAACGGAACTCAGAGATTTTAAAAGGATGCAGAGACTAGCACATCTATGTCATATTGCACATACTAGCTTAGCTAAGATTAATGATTCAGAAGTGGAAGCAGAAGCAGAAGAAGTACAAGAACAAGAACACGGTGAAAAAGAAGAAGAAGATCCATAAACGATCATAGAAGAATGATGAAAGATCACATAATCATAGGAGAAATATTAACCAATCATACATATGTGAGATTTCTCTGCATATCTACATAGCATGTTGTCATGATATCTAAACGTATTTGTTTCAGACTTTAAAAGCAAAGAGGGATTGATTAAGAGTTCATTTTTGAAACTTTCTAGCATAAGAAAGACTATGAGTGCCAGTTGCTGTTAGGTTAACATTATCAAACAACTTCACAGCGTGAATGTTATATTAATCAATTAGCATAATTTTGAGAAAATATATCAAGAATTGAAGCATCTATTTGTAATAGTTTATTTAGCTTGACAACGTTTGTCTGTTTTTTTCGACAAGTGGTAGGGTTACGTCATTGATATTGGTATGAAAAGTGTTATTAATCAATTTTGAAATCTATTATCTTCTTCTGTAGCCTTCTTGGTGAATTAACCACAGCTCAACAATTACCCTTATTTCCTCACATTCTGCATTGCTCTTCCCAAAGGGTTGATGAGTTATCCATTCATCAACTTAAAGAAATCTATTTCCAAAATCATTGTGTGTGCTTGCGATAAGAGCAATGTGGTCATTCTCAATGTCAGGCTTCTTAAATTCTTCCTAAATTTAACTCCTCTGTCTATCTGTCTGTCTCTCCAAGCACTCAGCCGTGAACAAATACAGGATACTTTTAATGTCTTAACAATCAACTTTAGGTTTTTGCAATTTTTCGTATGCTAATCCTCTAATTTCACTGCTATTATGATCATGAATCTTCTAAGTAATTTCAACCTTCTTGTTTAATAAATAACTCCTTCACCACAGATGTAACAAAGTTGCCATTTTATTTGATAAAAACATATCAGAACGTATATCTTTGGGTACTTCGATTTAATAACTACAGATATGTAAATTGCTTAGACAGTAGTTTTCCCAGCTCTTCACAGTTTTCTACAATAAAACAAATTTGACGAACTAGAGAACCTCTTCAATAAACCCTGTGTAGTTAGGACAAGTGATTGAATGCGTGCATTAAGATTAGATATTCCAAAGAAGCATTTAATTTGGATAAAAAGATTTGAAAATCACAGATGAAGAACAATTGGATCACTTCAATCAAACAACTTCTCAAAGAATAAATTAATCTGCTTAGATACCTCAATCTGTTATTTGGATTAAATAAAACTAAAACTTACAAAATATGCTCTTAGTTTAACAATCTTTTGGTTGGAACATTCTTATCAAAACTGATGGAACAATCATAATAATAAAGAAGAGAACAATGTCTTATGATTGATGAATTAATAATAAGAGAATGAAAGGGAGAAAGGAAAGCAAATGAGGAATTCAATATTAAAAACAAACAGATATTCAATAACAATTCAAACTTGCAAGCAACTATCGAAGAGTAAAATATCATAACAGAATCAGGGAATAATTATGCTTTATGAGTATGTTAAGTACTTTCATTCTTCAGAACTGATCTATTTCTCCTCGATATTTGTAGGCTTTCACGTTAGAGACAGTCACACCATAATTAGTTCCTGGAAGCTAGAAAAAAACTCCGAATCTGTATCTTGCATCGGTTTTGAGTGAAGTTGTATCTCCTCTTACAATGTTTGAGCGAGATTCATCGAACATGAACATTTGCTTGGCTTCAATGCAAAATCTAAACTTTATTTATGTCAAGGCTTAATTCAATGGAGAACTATTCAAGGAGACGCCTCTGATCACACTAGTTGCTCCATCCCTTGGACATGAATCGAAATTTAAGCTTCCATCAACTATATTGTTATCTTTTTAAGCTTCTTCAATTAATCCTATTCTGATACTATTACCACATAATGGCTTATTAAATATGCAGGTGAGTTCATAAATCAAATCGTTTTACAGCACAGTCTCACTCACTGCTTAGGCCAAATCATTATTAATTAAGAAGATAGAACTTCCATTGTCCACTGGTTTAATTTCAAGTCGATTACTATTACAATAGCCAGTCTTAGTGAAATTCATGTTGAGGAGTTATCCTTCACCTAATTTGAAAGTTAAAAATTCGAGATTTGGCAAGGATGTGAGCCATTTGTTAAGTTCATCCTCTATGAATTTATTAAAACCGACATCATTTTTAGGGGATTGGATAGTTTCGATGGAGTTTGGTTGCAGTCGAGGAATCGGAGGCAGCTGGAGAAAAATAGAGCTTGCAAAGTTAAAGTCCTTAACTTTCTTACCTAAATCATCGAGAGCCTTCAGTTGATTGCCAGTCAGACCTGTGAAATCGATTGCTTGTGGTAGCTACTCTGCTATTTCAAAGGATGAGAAGTAGCTGCTTAAATCGTTTAGAATCTGTTGAAGCTGATTCAGCACACCAGGAGGACATCTATTCGTAGGGTTACTGATCAGCTACAGAATGAGTTCTGAAGTCCACACTCTCTCCGCAATTTGAGGCTGATCAGGAGGATTATTCTACTTCTGTTTCTTGTTGTTCACGAGTTATTCAGCGATTCTCCTAAGCAAAGCCAGTTCTTGTTCATCCAGCAACTCGAGTGCTAACCTCTCTTTCCCCTCCTCGAAGACTTCACCGAAATTAGATTTATCGTAGATTCGCTTCATCCTCAAAAGGTGCTTCTTCAGCTGCGACTTGAATCCCTCTGAAACACTGTTCAAGCTGTTCGTTGCCAAGTCGTACAATACCGAAGCATTTCCATCTCCCAGACAGTCATTCTCGTTATGTTGCCTGACCATATCGCTCACATTATCCACACAGAACAGCGAGATTTTACCCAGCTGAGTTAAGACATCTTCCATGATTCTCTTAGGACCTTCTAAGTCAATACTGTTTGCTTGAAGAGCGTGTTCTTCCAACTCTCTCTCGAGGGTCTGCTTTGTGAGTTCCGAACTGCTCAAGACAGAGGCGATAGTCTCTCTTAACCTTATTGAGAGCTTCTCAGGGTCAGTCTGCACATCAGAGACACATTCTTTGAGCGATTCTTTGGCGCTGAGTCGATTGTATTCGCTTGCGATGTGTGCATTGAAGTCCCAGAGCTATTCAGCTTGTTTGTTGGTTGCCTTCTCGAGTTCGTCTATCTTTTGGTTTATTTTCAATCTCAGTTCCTTAAAATATATTCCAAACTTATCCCTCAAATCCCTGTCACTTCTCGGCTGCGAAGTGACTGCTTTGACTTGTTGGAGGAGAGAATCTTCATCAGGGAGAGGCCAGTTCCAGAGGATTGTGTTGTTGTCGCTTCGTTGGATCTGCTTGATTGGAATGAGGTATTTAGGAATGAGATTCTGCTCGAAGAAGCACAAATCGCACTTGAAGGGGCAGTCTGTGCTTGAGGGATCAGTGCACAGAAAGACGCATTCAGCGTATGGATGGATTTTGCAGTATCTTCTGCGTTCATCGCTGAGCACCTGCTGCTACTGAGGGTAGGAATTCGTTTGAGAGGACATAATATTTCTGTATGCTTTGTTTAATCTTTTTGCAAAAAACTTTTAATTATTTTGTTTATTGATTAATTATTCTGATTGTTAGGGTATGATCGCTTAGTTTTTAAAGCAAAGAAATATCTTTTATGAATATTAACTTCCTTACGATAGTATTGATAAATCAAAATTGATGTTATGTAAAAATCAAGTAAATATTTTCAAAATTCTAAATATTGTCAGCTCAATCTAGAGGAATAATAGTTAGATATGGCTATATTCACTTTTATCTCGGAATTAGCACAAAAAGAAATCTTCCAGCTTTAATTCAAGAGATTTTTAGAGAAAGTAAAAGTGAAAGGTATCAAGAATTCTAAAGTGAATCAATCCAAACTAAATAATAAAAAAAACACACAAAAACTATCTTTTTTCTATATGTTGTTACCAGCACTACATTGGTGAATCATCGAATTAACACTTAAGAAATTCAAATAATTTATGAGTGAAAAATACTGTGACTTTAGAAATATTTTATGTTGAGATTCACATGATTATGCTTGTGGTAAGTTTTAGAGCCCCACCTTTAGCATTGGAGCACAAAAGAGATCATCTCTACATTTCAGTACTTCTGAGGGATATTAAGAAGATGAACACACATTAAATTATTACTGAGTTCTCTCTCATTATTGTTAACTGAGCTTTTGAATGAAAAAATCTTTGACTTTTGATTTCGGTGCTCAATTCGTTATTGTCAAAAAGAATCCTAACAAAATAAAAACATTGACAACGAAGAGGAAGGAGAAGAAGGAAGAAAAAAACTCAGAAAATGAATGGAATCTTAAGAAAAAGAGTTTTTGTGGTCATGAGAAATATGTTGAATTCTGAAACCCAAGAGATTTTTGGAGAGAGATAAAAAGGAAACTCTGTTGATGATGAACAAGGAAAAGAATGTATGCAATAATAATGGTAAAAGCAATTTATCTAAAGTATTTTGAGGAAGAAAAATTTGATTGAAACAAACTAGGAAAATTATTCTAATTTTATTAATTGTAGTCAAGATCATGGCTTTAAGCACCAAAGTTGTGATCGTGTATTTGAATGTCCATTGGGAGGATATTTTTTTAACCATCCTTTTTAGCCTTTTTACTTAGACTGTTCAACTGTATGATCATATTTCTTAAAATCACTAATATTGCGTTATTATTCTTGTTATTGTGGGTGATTTCGAAAATTTTCAACAATTACATTATTTTATTCTGTTTCTATTATTATTTTCTCGTCTGTGGTGTAGTTGCAAAGATTAAGGCTAAGGATGCTAAAAAATACATTCTATTAGGACTTTTTATTTCTTTTAGATTCCCTATTGGGGGATTACATAAGTTAGTAAAAGCTGCCTTCTTCTAGATTATTTACCTCCTTGTTGTTCAAAGTGAAGGGGAGGGGATATATCAATAAATCAGCGATCAATATTGAAGTAATTCTGGTATTGATGTCCAGATTATTATTTGCGATATTTCAAGAGTTTAAACATTGGAGTTAATAAGCTTAATTGTGTGTAGG
>Ga0302271_10000837_pt1 | contig 30259 bp, 23 predicted proteins | sample III_Bog_N1_1_FD_198767 | JGI IMG/M metagenome (GOLD analysis project Ga0302271, IMG submission 198767) | Peat permafrost microbial communities from Stordalen Mire near Abisko, Sweden - III_Bog_N1_1 | ecosystem: Environmental > Terrestrial > Soil > Wetlands > Peat | place: Sweden: Abisko... | reverse complement strand
GTTCTTTTGTACCGTAACAATCAGGCTTATTATACTTACAGATTGATTCCATACATCATTTTTTATATACCTTTTGATACCTTACATGTTTTTAAACATACTTTCGTCTGCAAATATACGATTATTACTATCATTAAGACATACAAATCCGAATTTATATTTGGGACAATTTCATTTTAACATCATTAAGCCCCTTTTTAATGCAGAAAAGTATACAACATTGCCAAGACCCTTATATCATTAAGAACATATCCTTTCATATTTATGATGAGTAAAACAAAAAAAAATGTACTTTTGTAGACATTCTGTATAAACAGAATTAAGTTGCATGTAAAATATTTCTACCGATATAAAATAAATATGATACTAAACTATATCTGGATTGCCTTTTTACTCATTGCTTTTGTAGTAGCATGTGTGCAAACAATTTTCTTTGGTAATTCACAGATTTTTTCAGAGATAATGAATGCCGCTTTTGGCTCAGCCAAGAATGGATTTGAAATATCACTTGGTTTAACAGGAGCCTTATCCCTTTGGTTAGGAGTAATGAAAATTGGTGAAAGAGGTGGAGTACTGGAGCGGTTATCAAGGATGGTTGCACCTTTTTTTGTCAGGATATTCCCTGAGATACCAAAAGGTCATCCGGCAACTACGAGCATATTTATGAATTTGTCAGCAACGATGTTGGGGCTCGACAATGCTGCCACCCCAATGGGATTGAAAGCGATGAAAGAGTTGCAGGAACTAAACACCGATAAGGATACAGCATCCAATTCAATGATATTATTTTTAGTATTGAATACTGCCGGTTTAACACTCATTCCGATAAGCATCATGGTCTACAGGGCACAAATGCATGCAGCAAATCCTGCCGATATATTTATCCCCATTTTATTAGCCACCTTTATTGCTTTTATTACCGGTCTGATCAGTGTGGCTATTGTCCAGAAAATCAATTTGTTTAACAAAGTTGTAATAGGGACATTAGGTGGATTAATTACACTGATTATTGCTATTATTTATTTTCTAAGCGGATTACCCAAAGAACAAATTGCAAAGTATTCAAGTTTTGCTGCAAACTTTATCCTTTTCTCCATTATAATTTCATTTATATTAATGGCTTTAAAGAAAAAAGTGAATGTGTATGATTCATTTATTGAAGGAGCTAAAGAAGGATTTCATGTAGCCATTGGGATTATACCCTACTTAATAGCAATCCTGGTAGCCATCGGTATGTTTCAGGCATCGGGTGCTCTCACTTTTTTGACAGATGGGATACGGTGGCTGGTTGGACTAACAGGTATCAACACCGAATTTGTGGATGCCCTTCCTACAGCTTTTATGAAGCCTTTAAGCGGAAGCGGATCCCGCGGAATGATGCTGCAAACCATGCAATTGCATGGAGCCGATTCATTTGTCGGTCGTCTTTCGAGTATTATTCAGGGTTCAACTGACACAACATTTTATATTATAGCTGTGTACTTTGGATCGGTAGGAATAAAAAACACCCGGTATGCCATTGTTTGCGGATTAATAGCTGATTTAGCTGGTATCACGGCAGCTATCCTGCTGGGTTATTTATTTTTTCATTAAAAAATCAAGTATTATAACTGATTAATCAACCTGTATCAGATAAACATAACTTTTTACAAATAGCACTAGAATCAAATAAAAATGATACAATTCATTGCAGAAGAAGTAAAACTTCCTGTTCTGTCAAAGCAAAAAATAACCCGTTGGATAAAAGACACAGCTGGTGTATATGGAAAAAGGACCGGCGAAATAGCATACATTTTCTGTACTGACAAGCGTATTCTGGAAGTAAACCGGCAATATTTAAAACATGATTTCTTTACTGACATAATTACGTTTGATATGTCGCATGGTGGATTTATTTCGGGAGATATATTTATCAGCATAGAAACTGTCGAAAGCAATGCGAAAGAATTTAAAGTGAGTTTTGAAGATGAGCTTAAACGAATTTTAATTCATGGGATTTTACATTTATGCGGTCAGGATGATAAAACTCCTGAATTGAGGTTGGAAATGACACGAAAAGAAAATTTAGCCCTTCAAATGTATTCTTAACAGGAGCAAATTAACTTATTTATCAAACATGAAACTCGATATACTACTAACTCACTAATTTTGCAATTTAATGTTAAATAAAGGCTCGAGTTAAAGGCCAATTTATTATCATTAAAAGATTATCACTACTTTTGTTGCAGGTTATTGATAGAGTTGATAAAATTAAAACGCAAAAAACCCGTTAGAGTCTAATTAATTATTCTCATAGAAACAATATGAAATTAAAACTAATTAGATTATTTTTTTTGAGCGTTTTTTGTATCTTATCAATTCATGTTTCTTCACAGGAATTTGAATTGGATGAATACAGAGCAGAAATAGGCATTTTGGGTGGCGGATCTTACTATTTAGGGGATGCAAACAGTGCTATATTTAATTCCACTCAGTTAAGCTTTGGGGCTTTTTTCAGATATCGCTTGAATCCCCGGATTGCTGTAAAGGCTGAATTTGTAAGTACAAAGATTAACGGTGCATTTACTGATGGAAACAGCCAACTGGTTTCATTTACTAATCCGGTTAAATCATTGGATCTTACAGGAGAATTTAACTTCTTCGATTTAGAGAAAAATGAATACAAACAGTACAGCAAAATATTTTCGCCTTATATTTTTGCTGGTGTAGGAATGATGAATTATTCATATTCAGATACATTAAGATTCACACCAAGTATCCCCTTTGGACTTGGGATCAAAGTGAAATTAGGCAAAAGATGGAACCTGAATGGGCAATGGACAACAAGACTATTATTGGCAGACAATCTGGAAAACAATAAATATTTGAATAACACCAATAAATTAAATGGATCGAACCCATTAAATAATGATTTTTTATCAACTTTTACAGTCGGTATAAGTTATGATATTTGGAAAAAACATTGCGATTGCTTAAATTCTTCTGTTAGAAAAAAAAGTCATTAAGATACGAAAAAGTAACATTTCATGCCATCCTACAAAGAAAAATTAGATAAAACACGTTTACCAAAACACATAGCTATCATCATGGATGGCAACGGACGTTGGGCAAAAGAACGGGGATACGATCGAATTTTCGGACATCAAAATGGAGTAACTTCTGTACGTGAAACCACAGAGGCAGCTGCTGAAATTGGCATTGAATATTTAACTCTTTATGCTTTTTCTACAGAAAACTGGAGTCGTCCACAATCGGAAGTTGATGCTTTAATGGAATTATTAATTGATACCATTGAAAAAGAGACTCCTGTTTTGAATAAAAATAACGTTCGGTTAATGGCAATTGGCGATTTAAGCAGATTACCTGGTAATGCAGGGGAGAAACTTCAACGTTGTATCACCACAACAGCTTCCAACACTGGTCTTGCATTAGTATTAGCATTAAGTTATTCTTCACGTTGGGAAATAACGAATGCATTGAAAGAGATATGCAAAGAAGTTCAGGCCGGCAACTATACGATTAATGATATAAATGATGAATTGATAAGCAATCATTTGACAACAAAATCAATTCCTGATCCTGATTTATTAATTAGAACCAGTGGAGAAATACGAATTAGTAATTTTTTACTTTGGCAAATAGCATATACTGAGTTATATTTTACTCAGACTCATTGGCCTGCTTTCCGAAAAGAAAATTTTTATCAAGCAATTTATGAATTTCAACAACGTGAACGTCGCTTTGGTAAATAATTAAACCAATTCCGCAACGCACAACACTCCACAAATAAATTATGCACTACAAAACGTTTTTTTCTTTAACCTTGTTGATTATTTTAAGCCAACTTCTTGGAGCACAAACAACCACAGTAAAAGATTCGACCATCTTGCCAATTATTGAATACAGCAGTTCTACTCCTAAGTATGAAATTGCGGCAATAACTGTAACCGGTGCCGGAAATTACGAAGATTTTGTACTAATCGGTTTTTCAGGTTTAGCTGTCGGAGATATTGTTAACATTCCCGGGGATGTAATAACCAAAGCAGTAAAAAGATTCTGGAAACAAGGGCTTTTTTCGGATGTAAAAATTCTTGCCACTAAAATTCAGGATGGTAAGGTTTGGTTAAACATAGTATTGAAAGAACGGCCGCGTGTTTCGGAAGTGAATTATGTAGGGCTAAAGAAATCAGAGATTGATGAACTTGAAGTAAAAATAGGGATTATCAAAGGAAATCAGATTACTCCGAATATTTCGGACAGAGCCAAAAAAGTGATAGATAAATTCCTTGAAGAAAAGGGATTTTTAAACGTCGTGGTAAATGTATATCAACGAAACGATCCCAAAAAAGCAGGTTACGTTATTGTGGATATAAACGTTGATAAAAAGCTCAAAACAAAAATTCATGAACTTATCTATACAGGGAATACGGTTTTGACCCACAATCAAATCAACAAGGCAATGAAAAAAACCAATGATCATAATTGGCGTAACTTTTTCAGAACCAAAAAGTTTGTTCGTGAAGAATATGAAAAGGACAAAATTGCTCTTATCGACAAATATAATGAAATTGGCTATCGTGATGCATTTATCGCTTCCGACAGTGTAGTTGCTTTTGATAACAAAACGGTAAACGTTTATATCAAAATAAATGAAGGCAAAAAATACTATTACAGAAGTATAAAGTGGATTGGGAATACTATCTATCCTTATGATTATCTGAATACTATTTTAGGAGTCAAAAAAGGAGAAGTTTACAATCATAAGAACTTAATGGCAAGATTGTCGACAGATGATGATGCGGTTAGTAAACTTTATCAGAATCGTGGTTATTTATTTTTCAATGTTGATCCTGTTGAAGTTCAGGTTGCTAATGATTCAATAGATTTTGAAATGCGCATTTACGAAGGCAAACCTGCTACTATAAATGAAATAGGTATCAAAGGTAACACCCGGGTATACGAACACGTTATACGACGCGAATTAAGAACAAAACCAGGACAGTTATATAGTCAGGAAGATATCATGCGTTCATTGCGCGAACTGGCTCAAATGGGACATTTTGATCCTGAAAAGATTAAACCGGACATTCTGCCTGATCAGGAGAATGGTACGGTTGACATTAATTATGAACTTGAAACAAAGGGAAGTGATCAGATTGAATTTTCTGCCGGTTGGGGTTCAACTGGTGTGGTTGGGAGTATTGGTTTAAAATTCAGCAATTTCGCCATACAAAACTTATTTCGTCCTGCTACATATAGAATTGTTCCACAGGGAGAAGGCCAGACTCTAACAATAAACGGTAGAACTAACGGTCAATCGTATTCATCGGTAAGTTTGTCATTTCTCGAACCATGGTTGGGAGGTAAACGTCCTAACTCGCTTTCGTCTTCTATTTATTACTCCACACAATCGGATGTAAGTAGTCGCTATGCTGCCAGTTCTGCAAATTATATCAATTCATTGGCAAGCAGCTATGGATATGGCAATTCAAGCAGCAGTTACAGCACCTTATATCAAAGCGAAATAGATCCAAATAAATATATGCGTACACTCGGTGCTTCACTCGGTTATGGTAAACGTTTGAGCTGGCCTGATGATTATTTTGTTTTCCAGGGTGAATTATCCTATCAATTATTTATGCTTAAAAACTGGTTGTATCTGCCACCATTAACCGATGGTAATTACAATAACTTAAGTTTGAATTTGACTTTAAGCCGTAATTCGATTGATAATCCTATTTATACACGCTCCGGTTCATCCTTCTCAATTGGATTGAAAATTACACCCCCATATTCAGTCCTAAATGGTGGAAAAGTTGGAGGAAAATCATATTCGGATGCAACGATGACAAGTGCTGATAGATACAGGTGGCTTGAATATCACAAATGGACTTTTACCGGTAAGACATTTACGCCATTAACACCAGATAACAAACTGATATTAATGAGTAGAGCCATGTTCTCTTATCTTGGTGAATACAACAAAAATGCACGCTCACCTTTCGAGACATTTAATATGGGTGGCGACGGAATGTCAAGTTATACCAGTTACGGTACGGATTATATAGCAATGCGTGGGTATACAAGTGGTTCATTAACTCCATATGATTCTAAAATCGGGGCGAATGTCGGATATTTATATGACAAGTTCACCATGGAGTTACGTTATCCGCTATCGTTAGAACAGTCAGCAACAATTTATGCTTTAACTTTTGTAGAAGCTGGTAATTGTTTTAATAAGATGTCCGATTATAATCCGTTTGATTTAAAACGTTCTGCCGGAGTCGGTGTTCGTATCTTTCTTCCAATGTTTGGTATGATGGGAATCGATTGGGGATATGGATTTGATAAAATTAATGGCACCCGAAGCGGGAGTCAGTTTCACTTTGTCTTAGGTCAGGAATTATAAGTCATAATACCAGTTTTTAACAGTAAGAACATTTATCAGAACAAGTAATTGTATTTCAATTATTTTTTGGCAAAGAATTTGTAATGACAACATCAATTAGAAATTGGAGTTTTAAACTTTAAAAAAAAATAAAAAATGAGAAAATTAATTATTGCTCTCTGTTTATTAGTCGGTATAAGTTTTTGTGGAAATGCTCAGAAATTTGCAATGGTAGATATGGAATATATTATGAAAAATATTCCTGCATATGAAACAGCGAATGATCAATTGAATCAGATATCAAAGAAATGGCAATCTGATGTTGATGTTCAAATGCTTGAAGTTCAAAAAATGTACAAAAACTATCAAACTGAACTGGTATTTCTTTCGGAAGATATGAAAACCAAACGTGAAGAAGAAATTGTTGGAAAAGAAAAAGCTGTACAGGAATTAAAACGCAGCTATTTTGGGCCCGAAGGCGAACTGTTTAAAAAACGTCAAAGTTTAATGAAACCTATTCAGGATGAAGTTTATACCGCAATTCAAGAAATAAGTAAAGAAAAAGATCTCGAACTTGTTTTTGATAAAAGTTCGGCAATGAGCGTTATATTCACTTCACCAAAACTTGATATTAGCGACGTTGTTCTCCAAAAATTGGGATATTCAAAATAATTTTCTAAATTTGCAACCCATTACAAAATAATAAAAACTCAAAATAAACAAAACATGTTCAAAAAAATTGCATTAGTATTACTTTGCGCACTTCCATTCAGTTTAATGGCGCAAGAAATTAAGTTAGGCCACGTAAATTCTCAGGAGATTCTGACAATTATGCCGGAACGTACAGTCATTGAAAAAACAGTCGGTGACTTACAAAGTCAATGGGAAAAAGAATTGGTAAAAATGCGTGAAGAATATTACGCTAAAGTAAAAGAATTTCAGGAAAAACAAGCTACAATGCCAGAAAGCATTAAGTCAGCACGTCAAGGTGAAATTTCAGATCTGGAACAACGTATTTCAACTTTTAATCAAACCGCAAGTGAAGATTTACGCAAGAAACAACAAGAGTTATTTACTCCTGTTATTGACAAAGTAAAAAAAGCGATTAATGAAGTAGGTAGTGAAAATGGATATTTATATATCTTTGATTTAAGTACTCAAAGTATCATTTATCAATCACCTAAATCGAACGATGTAACTCCACTTGTTAAGAAAAAACTTGGCTTGAAGTAAACAACATATTGCTTACAAAACAAAAAAAGACGTTGATGGAATTTCCATTAACGTCTTTTTTTTAGACATTATATTCTGAAATTGATGGGTAGTTTATTTAGTAATTTTTCAGCTGTAAATACTGTTTGCAGGAAAGAATAAATTTGTTGATTGTTATTTTACTATACCAGGTTTATTTAATGAAAAATGAATATCAGCAAAACGTCCTATTCCATAAAAAATAGATGTTGGTACTTCATGAAAGTCTATATGTTCAATTCCGCCCTTTCTACCAAAATGTCGGAGCTATCACTTTACAATTTAAAATCTAATTTATTCATGGACATTGAAGATAATCAATCTAAATTATCTTTGTAAATCTGTGTAATCTGTGGACTATTTCTTTCTTAATTTCTTTCTTAAAAAAATAGTCTGAGTAAATCAGCCACTATAGGACAGCATGCGTATAATCATTTTATGAATTTCTATACTGAAAGGATTAAAAAAAAAGATATCACTTAAACTAAAAATAAGGTTCTGTTATTTTAGAATGTGATGGATAAAATCAAATGGATAATAAAACATCATTCTTGGACCTGAGAACCTCATAACCTCGCGAATTTCGCTCCGTTTATCGTTTTGATAACAATGTACCTTGCAATCTTTGCACGCCTTCTTATTCGATTTAAAAGGGCAACAATTCAATCTGTCCATTGCATAACTTCTTAAAGTTTCACATCCGGTACAAAGAACGTTCAATGTATGATGTTTTTTAGTGCAATATAAGAAAATCATCTTATTAAGAATGCGTTTTTCATTCTCTATTTTAGTCATTGTAAGATTCAATTTATCTTATTCATCAAAACTGGTGAGGACAAAAGTTTTATAGTACCTTGTTGTTCCGGGGAAATTAATAATGAGAACTGCATATAGCCTTCCTGTTAAATAAACTTATTGATAACCTGTAAAGCCGGCAAAAGAGTAATGTATCGATCATTAAAAATAAAACTAATTTTTAAGTTTTAAAAGTTTTTGAAGTTTGGCTTTAAAACTAATATTTTCCATAAAACCTGAAAAGTTTTCAGCACCCGGTCCGTATGCAAAAACAGGTACAGGTACTCCCGAATGATTTTTTGTTGAAAATTGAGCATTCATTTTATCTGAGTTGAATTTTCCATTTAAAATACTCATACCACCGGTTTCGTGATCTGCAGTTATAATTACTAATGTATTCCCATCTTTTTTAGCAAAATCAAGTACATGCCCTATTGTCTGATCGAAATCAAGGACTTCTTTTATCATTTGAACTGAATTATTATCATGACCGGCCCAATCTATTTGCGAACCTTCTATCATCAGAAAAAAACCCTTTTTATTATTAGCTAAAATATTAATTGCAGCCATGGTAGCATCCGGTAACATCGACCCTCTTTCTGGCATGCCGGGATTTTGATCTTCGTATAATAACCCGGCTAATTTACCTGATTTTATGGCTTTAACATCATTCAAATTATAAGCGATCTGATAGTTTTTTGCTTTTAACTCGTTGGTCAGGTTGCGTCCATCGGTTCGATCTTCAAAATACTTACGACCCCCACCAATAAATACATCAATATCAGTTTTCAGATAATCAGCTGCTATTTCTTCGTTCATATCCCGGTTTACCTGATGAGCGATAAATGAAGCAGGAGTGGCATGTGTAACTGAACAGGCTACTACTATGCCCGTTGACAATTTATTTTTTTCAGAGAGTTCGAGTATTGATGTTACAGAAACAGAATCAGGCCCCATACCTATCATACCGTTTTTTGTCTTCACACCACAGGCTAAAGCAGTACCTCCGGCACCTGAATCAGTTGTAAAATTACTGGCAGAATATGTTTTTGAAAAACCACTATACCTGCAACGTTCTAATTGAAGACTGTCGCCATTTGCCACCATTCCAGCATAAATTTGAGCAAGCCCCATACCATCACCTATTAAAAAGATGACATTTCTGGGTCTTTTTTGAGCGGAAACAGGTTGGAGGCTAAAGGAAAAAAGGATGAAAGCAATTAGTAAGGAGGTAGTTTTCATTTGATACTAATGGTTATTTTTTGAATAGGGAAAAACCACATGTACATTAAATCACAGGAGACTAAATTTGATTGTATATGATTTTTGGCTTATGCGATAATTGTTTTTGTTATTAATAAAGGCATAATGACTTTATAATGCAATAGGAAATCAGGATAAAGCATTTGAAATTCCCATTAGTTCTTTTCTAATAGATTTCAATCTTTCGACAACTTCAGTTTGTTTGGCTACAATATCTTTTTTTTGACTTAGTTTTCGCTTTGCGCCATCAAGGGTAAGTTTCTGCTCGCTTACTAAATAAATTATCGACTTAATAAGAGCTATGTCCTCAGATGAATAAAAGCGGGTTCCTTTTACATTTCTTTTAGGTTTTAGTTGTTTAAATTCCTTTTCCCAAAAACGTAAATTTGATTGATTCACCTGAAACATTTCAGCAACCTCAGAAATAGAATAGAAGAGCTTTTCCATAAAACAATGTGAAATAATTATTTAATAATTTTCAATCGTTGACCTGTACGAAGTTTCGAACCCCGCATATTGTTCCATTTTTTTAATTTGGAAACTGAGACCCCATTATTGGCAGCTATTGTTCCAATTGTCTGACCTCTCTTCACTTTATAATAGATTACTTTTCCATATCCTCCGGGAGTAATGGTGGAAGAAGCCTGTAGTATTTCTATTTCACTGCGTCGGTTATTAATCAATTCATCGGCCTTGTATGAAACTACTTCATTAAATTTGTCAATAAAAGTATTGGCATAATTCAATGGAAGACACAATGCATATGGTCTGATATCGCCCGGGATTAAATCTCTTCTGTATTGAGGATTAAGGAGCCTTACTTCCTCAATAGGTAAATTTAATACAGCTGCAATTTGTCCTAAATGAATTCGTTGATGAACCATGACGGTATCCGTCAGAGCAGGCATATTCACAATAGCAGGACAAAGGTTATGCTCGGCTGCGTAATTCAACGTGTAATTGGCAGCAATAAAAATCGGTACATATCCTCGGGTTTCTCTTGGAAGGTAAGGATAAATTGCCCAATAATCTCTCTTTCCTCCTGCCCTGCGTATCGCTTTATTGACATTTCCCGGTCCACAGTTATAAGATGCAATTACTAAATTCCAGTCTCCGTAAATTGAATACAGATCCTTTAGAAAATGAGCTGCTGCATTTGTCGCTTTTACAGGAGATAATCGTTCATCAACCAGGCTATTGATTTCAAGTCCATACATTCTACCGGTTCCAATCATTAATTGCCACAATCCAGCGGCACCCATGCGAGAAACAATGGTTGTATTCAGGGCTGACTCAATAATGGATAAATACTTTAATTCGAATGGTAAATTATTCGCACCTAATACTTGTTCAAAAATAGGAAAATAATAGCTGCTCATTCCCAACATGTATTCCACCTGACGACGTTTTCTAACTGTATATAGATCAATATATGATTTAACAGTTGGATTATAGGGCATCTCCATCAAACAGGGCATTTTGGAGAGTCTCAATTTATAAACCGAATCAGATACAAGACCTAAGTCGCTTGTTGATTTACAGTTTGAAGTATTAGCACGCTGAATCACCCATGACTGAAGCATATAGTCAAGTGTGTTATTAAATTCTGCCGGTATAATTAATGTTGTGTCCATTATTGACTTTTCATCAACCACAACTTTCTTGTTTTGTGATAAACAAATTGTCGAACTAATAAACATCAAATATACAACAGAAATCAGGACTTTAAAATTCATCTTTTAATATATTTTCAAGTAAAATCAAACTATTTTAAACTAATACTACATTGCAAACCAAGTGTATTGTTTACTCCATACTTATTTTCCATCAAAGCGGGTTGAACATGCATTGACAAATTTGGACTTATATCAAAGTCGTATAACTGAGCATCCACATAAGCATCTACAATTGTCAGAGCATAATAGGCAATTGAAATTATGATACTTAAATCCCGGTATCGGCGGGAACCATCCATTGCTGTTTTTAATGCGGCCGTATATCCGGTGATTCCGCCATTAAAAGTCTCAATAGTATACCCTTTTGGTAAAATCTGATAGAAACTTACTGCACTGTGATTTTTATCAACTATATTCCTGTATGAATTGTCAGCAACATACCTCAGGATATCAAAATAAGCATTTTTATAAGACTGATAGCGACCCGAATTCCAGGTAATGGCATAGGCACAGCCCAAAAAGCCACCATAAACTATGGGTAATTTCCAATATTTTTTATTCAGAATCTGTCCATAACCAGGTATGATTGCTCCCATCCACACCGCTTTAAGCGGATCGGGTTTAAATGCTTTCGGTTTCATGGAATCAGGCACCAGAACAACCTCAATTTTATCGATCTTTTTATCATACAGTCTGGCAACAGTATCTTTTGGTAACTGATTTTTAATGGAATCTATCTGAGCCTGAACACCAGCCGACATCAGTAAAATTATAAATACCAGTATGTATGAGTTTTTATTCACAAAATTTAATTTTAAATTTTATCGAACAACTCCATAATGCTTGTTAATTCTTCATCATTTGTAAAAGGGATGGATATTTTCCCTTTACCGGCAGGATTACAGGTTAATTCTACTCGTGTTCCAAAAACTTTGCTGAGTTGATTTTTTAAATCATCATATTCCTGTAGGCTCTTAACAGGGTTTGGTGCAACAACTTTTGTTTTTGTTTCAAAACTTCCGGTTTCTAAAAACTGCCGGACCAATTCTTCTACTTTACGGACCGTATATTCATTCTGGACAATAGATTCGTACAAATGCAACTGAACGGCAGGATCATTAATTCCTAGAATAGCACGGGCATGTCCCATGTCAATCTTTTTGTTTTTAATACCCATTTGAATTTCAGCCGGCAAACGGAGTAACCTCAGGTAATTGGCAATGGTAGCACGTTTTTTTCCAACACGTTCACTTAATCTTTCCTGTGTCAGCTTATACTCTTCCATCAAACGATAGAATGTCAGTGCTATTTCAATGGCATTCAAATCTTCACGTTGAATATTCTCAATCAATGCCATTTCAACCACCTGTTCATCGGCCGCTGTACGTATATAAGCCGGGATTGTGCGCAGTCCGACAAGTTTTGATGCCCTGAATCTGCGTTCGCCTGCAATGATTAAATAAGTACCATCATCATTTTTACGAAGTGTGATGGGTGAGATTACCCCTAATTCGCGAATGGAAGAAGCCAGTTCAGTTAATGCATCTTCATCAAAGTGACTGCGTGGTTGATTCGGATTCGCAAAAATCTGATCCATCTCCACTTCACTGATTGATGATGAGCCGTTGGTGTTTATGTTGTCGGTATCGATTAAAGCACCTAATCCTCTGCCTAATCCGGTTATATTTTTTGCCATATGTATTTTACGTAAACGTAGCTTTAAAAAAAATTATTTCTTATGAGACGAATTAATTAACATGAATATGTTTTGCAATCAATTCTTTAGCCAAATCCATATAATTTGTCGATCCCTTAGACTCTGAATCGTACAATAATACAGGTTTACCGTGACTTGGAGCTTCACTCAACCGAACGTTACGGGTTATCACCGCTTCAAATACCATTCCCTGAAAATGCTTCTTCACTTCTGCAAATACCTGATTGGCCAAACGCAGGCGATTATCATACATGGTCAGTAAGAATCCTTCAATTTCCAAACCGGGATTTAATTTACTTTTTATGATTTTGATCGTATTCAGTAATTTACTGATGCCTTCGAGTGCAAAATATTCGCATTGCACCGGAATTATAACTGAATCGGCTGCTGTTAAAGCATTCACTGTTATTAATCCTAACGAAGGTGAACAATCGATCAATAAATAATCGTAGAGTGGTTTTAACGTAGATAGCATTTTTTGCATCACACGTTCTCGATTATCCATATTCAACATTTCAATTTCTGCTCCCACCAAATCAATGTGAGAGGGCAGAATAAACAGATTTTCAACTTCAGTTGTATGAATTGCCTGTATAGGTGGCACATTATCAATCAAACATTCGTATATTGTAAACTCTAATGAACGTATATCAATGCCCAGTCCGGAGGAAGCATTTGCCTGAGGATCGGCATCTATTAATAAAACTTTTTTACCGAGCGAAGCTAACGAAGCAGCCAGATTTATTGCTGTTGTAGTTTTTCCTACACCACCTTTCTGGTTTGCTAACGAGATTATTTTACCCATTTTGAAAGAATTTAATTAGAAATTGAATCAACTTTTTTTATAATTTGATATCTGAATTAATTTCTCAACATTATTACAACATCCATCCACTTAATACAGCAATGTTCTGAATGCCATAATCATTGATTTAAACAACAATTTTTAATACCGATTGGCAAAGATAATAAAATTAATCCACCCACTAAATAAGCATTTTCACTATCAAATAGAAATAAGCTTTTTTAAGGCAACTAAAATGCAAAGTCTAAAATATGTCTTAACAGTCAAATTTAAGTCTTTTCTGTTCGTATAATTTCAAATGGGTTTCTTAAACAGAAAATTTACCTGATTAACAAATTAATTAACTCTAAATTTGAAAATCAGGTAAGTCGAAAATGATTATCTTTGCAACAATGGAAATATGAGCATTGATTCAATCAAGTCTTGCTTTTTCAACAATTTCATTTAAAGGTTTAAATATTGAATATGAAAATTCGAAATCATCAAAATCTACTTTATTTTAGTTGCCTGATTGCACTTGTTCTAATTTCATTTTTCTATTTTTTTCGTATTGATTTAACGACTGATAAACGTTACAGCTTATCCGAACAGTCTAAATCTTTAATGAGTAACACCGATTCACCTTTAAAAGTGACGGTCTATCTGGATGGAGATTTAAACCCCGGATTTATGCGCCTGAAAAAATCAACGGCCGAATTATTCGATGAATTATCTGTTTATTCCGGTAAGAATATTGATGTCACCTTTGAGAATCCATCATTGGCAGACTCACCGGAACAACGCGAGAAAAAATATGCAGAGCTTCGGAACCGCGGGTTATTGCCAACTGCCGTATACGAAAGAGATAAAGAAGGCAAATCAATTCAGAAAGTGATCTTCCCCTGGATAGAGATGACCTACAAGGGTAAGAACGTACAAATATGCCTTCTCAAGAATATTTTAGGAAATTCAGGCGAGGAAAATTTAAATATCTCTATCGAGAATCTTGAATTTGAGATTACTGATGGTATCCGTCGACTGGTAAACCGCGATGTCTCCAAAATAGCATTTATCGAAGGGCACGGCGAACTCACCGAATCGGAAACGTTTGATATCAGCAAATCACTGAGTAAGTATTTTCAGATTGACAGAGGAACTATTGCTACCAATGCCACCATTCTTGATAATTACAAAGTAATCATTATTGCCAAACCTACGAAACCGTTCAGCGAGTCGGACAAATTCGTAATCGATCAGTACATTATGCATGGAGGAAGAGTGTTGTGGCTGATCGATGGAGTAAGGGTATCAAAAGAAAACCTAACTTCCATAGGAATATCCCCTGCCATTGAACTCGACCTGAATCTAAATGACCAACTGTTCCGGTATGGTGTACGGATAAACCCGGTACTTCTGCAGGATGTACAATGTGCTTCTGTGCCGGTAAATATTGCTCCATCCAATGCAGCCCCTCAGTTTGAACCATCTCCATGGTATTTCGCACCCCTGCTTCTGACATCGCCCGAACATCCGGTAACGCGGAATATCACGGAAGTACGTTCCGAATTTTGTTCAGGAATTGATCTTGTGGGTGAAAATAAATTGGTAAATAAGCAATTGCTTTTGGCCACTTCCGATAATACACATATTATCGGAATCCCCACAACAATTGATGTCAGCCAAAAGATAAAGCCCGGTGACAAAGCTTATTTTAATATGGGATATATACCGGTGGCTGTAGCCCTGGAAGGTGTCTTTGAATCGGATTTTGCGAACAGAATGACACCAAAAGGACTAATAAATACGTCACCTACCCTCAAACAGAGTCTTAAAACCCGCCAGATTATAGTAGCCGACGGAGACATTATACGGAATGAAGTTTCTTCAAAAGATAGTGTTTCAATTCCACTTGGATACGACCGGTATATGAACCAACAATTCGGTAACAGGGATTTTATTCAGAATGCAGTACTTTACCTGGCAGATAATGATGGTTGGATGCAATTGCGTTCACGGACTTTGAAATTAAGATTGTTGAATAAAAAGATTACAAATGAAAATAAGCTGACCTGGCAATTAATAAACGTACTTGTTCCACTAGGGTTTTTATTGATTTTTGGAATCGGATATCAGGTCATTCGGAAAAGAAAATATACCCGGAAATAATTGTTGCGAAATACCTGTGTCAGCTTGCTCCGTCATCAGTACCGGTAATTTTAGTTAGAAAAGATCAAAACTTATTTGAAAACAACAAATAGAATTCACAGTCAAATTACTCCTTTTTATTCAACCCTGTACTTCTAATCTGTATTAGGGTGAATTCATCTATATCCAGTAATATCCCAATTTTTTTGTGCAACTCTAAATGCTGTAGCTTCTGTTAACAGCAATTCCCTTGTGACTTATCCTGTCATGTCTCCATTTTATAAAAATTCATTTCCGGATTCAGGAGTGTTGTATGTATCACTTCTAAACAATTCTGAATCTTTTCATTCTGAACATTATCAACTATAAAATGTTATTTGATGAGAATAAAAAACGATAAAGATTAATTGTATGTATTCTCATTTCAGAATAAGTAACTTTTATTCTTAATCGTTTAATATTCAATAATTAAATTTCATTTTTTGCAGTATTGGAACCCACAGATCGCGACATGAATAAATCTTTTTTTTCGTTTTAATTAGATCGATTTATCAATGCAAGCGAACTGTATCGGATTAGGATAAATAGGTGCATGGATAGTTATTCGTGCCAGAGATAAACCTATTTATAGTATGGATAGTATTACTGAAAATTGTAATGCAATCGAGCAAGGTTATTAATGTTAATTAAAAGTGTTTTTCTCAACGAATCGGGTTTAAACAGGTAAAATGGCATTGCAAATTTGCAACATACATAAGTAATTGTAGATAGTTAATAATCTTTTTGTTAATATACAATAACTTATATATCAGCATCCTGGCTACTATTAATAATTAATTATTCATTTTTAATTATTAATATACCTGATGAATTGTTGATTTTTATTTCTTAACTAAAACGGAAAAACCCCGAAAATCCTTAACCGAGTAGGGAGCGTATGCCGAAAAGCTTAAGAGTAGGCAATATAAATACAATATGAAAAAAGCGATTACACTAACAATTATATTGATCATGGCATTTACTGTAAATGCTCAGTTGCTAAACAATTCTGGTGTTTTCCCGGTAAAAAACAACCCGGCTCATTCAACATTAAATGAAATACAAAAAGCAACTACTCATGTCAATTTTTCTTCTGAAAATTTGGAATTATTTAAATCATTTGTTTCAAAAAATAAAACTGCTGAAACAAAAGTCAATTCATCAACTCAATCATTATTAGATAGTATCGTTACTAAAAATTTATCCGGTATTTATTCAAAAAAAGATGTTTTTTATTATGATAAAAACGGGAATGATACAACAGTTCTTACATATGATTGGGATACAGCAACCTCAAAATGGTTAATAAGTTTAAAAGAAAAATCTGTTAAAGATAATAACGGATTGATACTATCATATGAAACGTATATCTGGATTGGAGGTTTTTACTTTATGGGTGGATCAAAATATGAAAACACCTATAACATCAATAAAAAAGTTCTGACTAAAACAGAATATACCTGGGATATTATAACCAGTAACTGGATTTACTCATCAAAATCCGAAAATACGTATGATTCAAATAACAATTTAATCACTACCATTGATTATACCCGGGACAATACTTTAAATGTCTGGAATCAACTTACAAAGTCTACATTTAATTATGATTTGAATAATAAGCTGATTTCAGAAATAGATTACAATTTGGATAATACATCGATGAACTGGGTTAATAATATAAAGGATGATCATTTTTACGACACGCATGGAAATGATACACTTATGTTAGGGTATAAATGGGATACAGGTGCTTCTGTCTGGAACATTGACAATAAAACAAGATTCTTCTATGAAAGTAATAATCTTTCAACAGGGCTTGAAAATTGGATTTGGAATAGTACAAACAATACCTGGACAGGATCTGGAAAAATAGAATACACATTTAATAGTAATAAACAGCTTACATTGTTTATTTTATACACATGGTATAATAATACGTCTACCTGGGTAGGATTCACAAAAACAGAATCTATCTACGATGGTAACAATTATAAAACCATCGAAAACACTTATAAGTGGAACACAAATACCAGTTCCTGGGATAAGTTCGAGATTTCCAATTACTATTATTCATTAAAAGCCACCGGTAACCCATCATTATTTGGAACAAACCTGGTTATTTATCCGAATCCGGTTTCAACTGAAATGCAAATAAGCGGGTTAAACGAAAATTCTGATATTGCGATACTGGATATTACCGGTAAAACCATTTTTACACAAAAGAACATTGGAAAATCAATTGATGTATCAACTCTGAACGAAGGAATTTACTTTTTGCAAATAAATAATAAAACCGGTACAGGAAACTATAAGTTTATAAAAATTCACTCCAAATAAGTTCATATTAACCTGAATACTTCTTTATTAGAGTTCAAATAAATTTTAAATGTGATAATAAGTATTCGTATTTATCCGGCCCTTCTAAATTCGAAAGATTTGGAAGGGCTTTTTTTAAAACTACAAGAAAGTGTTTTTTTCATTTGAAATTTAAACCAATCAATAAAGGCTCATTACGATATAATTAAACCTTTACTTATATTTATCAATTGTAGTGCTTCTATCAATGATAGACTATCCTTATCATACATTTTTTAATCCATGTGATTTAATGTGTAATCCGATTTCCAGAACTGCCATACCCGGTAGGACATTTGACATTACTATTGGGATAGTTCGTTTTTCCATTCATTTATTTTTGAATGCTGTTTATATAACTCCGCCTATAAACCTTCGGACACCCGACTTCGAAGAGTAGATTTTCGATGTTTAATAAAATTTAGCAACTCATATTTACCCGGCGATAGAAAACAATAACCTATCAGGCTTGTTTGATATATAAAGACATTAAAAATAAAACAAGTTACAGATGGCAAAACTAATTTTAATCCGTCACGGACAATCCGTATGGAACAAGAAGAATGTATTTACAGGATGGGTGGATGTACCTCTTTCACAGGAAGGAATTACCGAAGCAATTCATGCAGGCGAAGAAATAGCCGATATAGAGTTTGACGTAATTTATACTTCGGTGCAAATTAGGGCGATTGAAACCGCCATGATTGCCCTGGCAGGGAATAAAAGTGAAAAGACACCGGTAGTGATTCATACCGATGGCAAAATGGGTGAATGGACTACTATTTACAACGACACCATGAATCAAAACATCATTCCGGTGTACCGCGACTGGCATTTGAATGAACGCTACTATGGAGAGTTGCAGGGGAAGAACAAAGCAGAAACTGCCATCCAATACGGAGATGACCAGGTACATTTATGGAGACGTAGTTACGACATTGCACCTCCTGGAGGCGAATGTCTGAAAGATACAGCCGAACGGACCATTCCTTTTTTCAAAGAAAACATACTCACAAAACTCCAGGCTGGTAAAAACGTATTGGTTTCGGCTCATGGCAATAGCCTTCGATCCATAGTCATGTTTATTGAAAGCCTGTCGCAGGAAGAAGTTTTAAAATTGGAAATACCAACCGGTGTTCCGTTGTATTATGAATTTAAAGACAACAAATTAGTAAAAGCAACTAAATCTGTCTCACAGAAATAAATCAAAACAAAATATTACAAACCAAAATTCCGGTAAGTCGGAATTTTGGTTTGATATTTAATTTGGAAAAACAGATCTCAATAAACATCCTAAAAACAGGTATTCGGAAATTACAGGATTCCAATAAGGTGGAAACTGACCAATTTAGTTATGACCTTAAAAAAAAAATCTGTACCATAATCCGGTACAGATTTTTTTGTTCAATTGTTGACTGGCCGGTGACAGGCAGAAACCTGTTTTGCTTTGCCTGGAATAGCGATCATCGTTTTGGAGTACACCCGCAGGTTTCCGAATCTCTTGTACCGCAAGATGCCGGATCCTTTGGAACTAACTTCAGGTTCTTTGTGATTTCCTTTTTAATTTCGCAACCATTACAATCGCCACAAGCGGATGTTTCTTTCTTACGAATGTTTTTCAGGACTGCATACACAGAGTAAGCAATGGCTAAAACAATGATGGCATAAACGATAATATTTTGTATCATATGACTCCTGCCTCTTAGTAGAATACCAAATTAGTATTTCTGATTAAACTTCTTGTTCTTTAAAATCATAATCTTTCAAATCGAAAATTATTCTTCTGAATACCTTTAGGTAATCTCAAAACAGACTTCCGATCTGAAAGGTAATAAATGTAACCAACCAGGCAATTCCTGTTGTATAGACCATCGTAAATACCGCCCAACCCCAGCTCGATTCCTTTTTAATGGCAGCAATAACCGCCACACAGGGGAAATAAATCAGGATAAAGAGCATAAAACAAAAGCTCACCAGAGGTGTAAATACTTTTTGACCCTTCAGTACGCCTGTGTTATGTGTTTGCGCCTTCAGTTTTTCTTTCAGTGCCCCGGATTTCACATCGTCTTTTTCATCTGCCTGATAAAGAATCCCCATGGTACTCACCACGATTTCCTTTGCCGCAAGACCGGTAATAATGCTGACACCCATTTTCCAGTCAAATCCCAACGGTTTAATGGCCGGTTCAATAGCATGACCCAACTGACCGATATACGACTTTTCCTGCCGCTCCGACTCTTTGTTTATCTCCAGTGACCTTACTCCGGCCTGTTTATCTATGGAAGTCAACAAAACATTGGATTGAACATTTTGAATTTGAGTTTCGTAATTAGTGCTATAGGTAATATGACGTGGAAAGTATCCCAATGCCCAGATTAAAATAGAAGCCAGTAAAATAACATTACCCATTTTTTTTAGGTATTGTTGACCTTTATGCCACATATGCAGGCTTGTATTTTTTATCGTTGGAATACGGTAAGGCGGTAATTCCATGACAAAAGGCACTTCTTTTTTTGAAAAAACGACCCTTTTCATGATCAAAGCAGTAAATACAGCCAGCAGAATACCAATCAGGTAAATCGAAAACAATACCAACCCCTGATTCTGTGGGAAAATGGCAGATATCAACAGCACATATACCGGAAGACGTGCACTGCACGACATAAATGGCGTAATGATCATTGTCAGTATCCTGTCCTTTTTATTATCCAGTGTACGGGTAGCCATGATAGCCGGGACGTTGCATCCGAATCCCATTACCAGTGGTATAAATGATTTTCCGTGTAGCCCGATTTTGTGCATCAATTTATCCATGATAAACGAAGCGCGCGCCATATAACCTGTATCTTCCATCAACGAGATAAAGAAAAACAAGATCATGATATTTGGAAGGAAAATAATGACACCTCCTACCCCACCAATTATACCGTCGACCACCAGATCTCGCAAAGCTCCGACCGGCATTACGCTCTGAAGCCATTCACCCAGCACACCTACACCTGAATCAATCCAGTGCATGGGGTAGCTTCCGAGGGTAAAAGTAGCCTGAAACATCAACCACATTAGAAACAGGAATACCGGAAAGCCCCAGAATTTATGAGTCAAGAGATCATCCAATTGTCTTTTAATAATGTATCTGTCCTTCTTGGGTTCAATGTACGTTTCTTTCAACGCTCCGTCGATAAAACCATACTTGGCATCCGTTATTATGGTCTCCGAACGTTCGTCATATTCTTTCTCAAGACGTCCAATGGCTTTTTGAGTGACTGTTTTTATTTGTTCGTAGTTACTGTACTTTTCTAGTTGGGCCAGGGTTGATTTATCGGTCTCAAGTAATTTTACGGCAACATACCTTGACGATAATTTATCGGTAATCTTGGGGTTTTTCCAGATCTCATCCTGAATTTGTTTTATAGCAACCTCAATAAACGACCCGTAATTTATATGGATATGACGTACCGAAGGATCACGATCTTCGTATACGTCAATGAGTTTTGTGAAAAGCTCTTCAATGCCCGTACCCTTTGAAGCGATAGTAGGAATAATTGGAATCCCCATCATTTCACCCAACGCATTATAATCGAATTTTACTCCTTTTTTCTCAAGTTCATCATACATATTTAAGGCAATAACCACCTTAATATTCATATCAATCAGCTGTGTGGTAAGAAACAGGTTCCGTTTCAGGTTCGACGAGTCAACAACATTGATTACAATATCAGGCATTTTTTCCATGATATGCGTGCGAACATACAGCTCTTCCGGAGAATATTCTGTAATGGAATAAGTACCGGGTAAATCAACTATTTTAAAAGTATACCCATCTTTTTTCAGGATAGCTTCTTTGGCATCAACCGTTACCCCACTGTAATTTCCAACCCTTTCGTGTGAACCGGATGCATAGTTAAACAGGGTTGTTTTACCGCAGTTCGGATTACCTACCAGGGCAACATTGATTACTTTTCCTTTTTCAAGAGCCGAAACCTTGAGTGTATCTTCATCGATCGTTCCTTCAAATTTTATTTCTGATAAACCGGCAGCTTCTTCTACTGAAATAACCTCAACGAGTTCTGCTTCACTTCTTCTCAGTGAAACTTTATACCCCATAATTTCGTATTCAACCGGATCCTGTAATGGGGCATTTTTTATTACTATTACCTTTTCACCTTTCACAAAACCCATTTCGGTAATCCGTTTTCGAAAAGCTCCATGGCCGAGTACCTTGGTGATAATGGCTTCATCGCCCGTTTTTATATCAGAAAGATATGTATTATTTGTTATCATTTAATCTACTAATTATATGAATTATTGCTAACTATACAAATTTTGAATCAGTTACTGATGAGTGAAGCTGATGTATTTAGAAATCTACTCCAAACCGTAAAAATCCTACCAAATCATTTTGAAGTTTTACTTCTGTACCGGCAGGATTGATGATATATTGAATATCCGGTCTCAAATATATATTTTTATTTATTTCGTACTTATAGGTTACTTCAATTGCCGTTTCACTGCCTACAGGACTATTATGAATTCCTGCGTAAGCTATAGCAATACCAAACTGATCATTCTTACGGGTTTCGATCAACCCCTTACAATTTAATCCGATACTTAAATACCGGTTGTTCTTATTCATTTTCTTTGGACAGAGTCCTATTTGTGAGAAAACATACAATTTATCACTGATCTGTTGATCGCCAACGAAATAAAACCCTCCATTTTTTTGTTCCAGTGCTATCGTATCATTGTGCTGATGATAATACACACCAAATTTATAATTCCCCGTTCTGTCACTTAGCAGACTCTTTTTGACCTGGAATTCAGAAACTGCAAGGTAACCCTGGTTACTACTCAGTTTCCATTCTGTATTATACGGATTTGTTTCAAAATCATCAGGAGTTCCATCAAAGACGGCCGCTTCCCATAAGAAGGCATCGGATATATTCCATTTCACATTTACGCCTAATGCTGTAAGCGGAAAAATGGGTGGTGCAACATTATCGGCAATACTGGAGTGAATTCCAAAAGAACTGTTTGTAAACATAGCCCCATCTTCATTTACTGCAAAATCGGCATTTAAATCCTGCAATCCAACCGTTAACTCAAATTTTCCCAGGTTTTGTTTATACCAAAGCTCATAAAGAAAACTTAAGTTGCCGGCTTCTATATTGGAAACTCCCTGAAAATCTCCAACTAATGTCGACGAAGGTTCACCTCCGTGAGTATTTCCGATATTGATAAACATCCGGCCTCCTTTCCACCACGATGCTGTTTCGGTATTAAAACCTGCTTTTATATTCGCCAGGCCCAGATAGGTGGTTCCTGTTTTAATACCGCCGCTAAAATTGCTGACAACATCACCAATATAAGATCCATTGAATTGGAAAGGTGATTCCTTAGTTTTTACCACTTCTTGCGAAAATGTTTTCAAGCCATTCATGCTAATAGAAATTCCAATCAGTACAGTTGTATATTTAAAACTCATAGGGGTTATCATATTGTTTTTTGATAGTACAAAGGTACTTTCGTAAAACCAACACCGATATCACCATTTCTACTGATAATCCTCTTTTTTACTAACAACAAATGGGTATTTAAACAATTTCTAACACCTGAATTCTGATTTTTCGTAAAGGCTCAGGTTAAATATCGTCTCTACAATATAGTATTCTGCCTTTTTTCATTTAATAAGTTACACTTTTTTTTTGTAATTCCAGCTAATAATTCCTTAGTATTTATTTCATTATTTTACTTCCTGATCTTAGAGAAGCATGTTTTTCTTAATATCATCCAATTCCACCAGTTTATTTACAATAGCATAAATGGTGAGTCCGGCAGTACTGTGGATCTCCAGTTTACCGGCAATATTCCTGCGGTGAGAGATCACTGTATGGATGGACAGAAAAAGTTCCTGTGCAATTTCTTTGTTTGTGAGTCCCTTGACGATACAGGTAATTATTTCTTTTTCCCGGTTACTTAAAGAAGTTGTTTCATCCGCAGCTTCCTTTGAAGTCGTTTTAAATAAACTTTCAAGTTTTTCCTTTAGTTGGTCAACACTGTCATAAATGCTGATGGTCTCATCGTAATTACGTAATAAATTTACATCAATGGATGAAAATAACAAAGCCATACTTTTTAATTTAGGATTTGCTGTTTCTGCTTTCAACCTTCCAATATCATAATAGCCCCAATAGGCAGGATTGAGTATCAGGATATCCGGCTTATGCGTATGCAGGTAATTTGTCAGTGAATCTAAAGAAATGATTTCTACAGGTTGTATTCGAAATCCGGGTATTCGTTTTAATGCAACTGTTATTCCACTGCGTATAATGACCGAAGGTTCTGCAATAGCTATGGTGAGTAGTTCTTTGTTCATTTTGAAATGCGGATTTTTCTTTCAAAGGCTTCAATAGCCGGCACAAACAGAAAATCTTCAACCTGACTATGCGAGACTAAATCTATTTCACACGAGAGAATATCGAATAAAACTTCAGTGAGCAAATAATTACTTCCTTTAGCCGGATAATATTTAATTAAAATATTTTTCAATTCGATCAGCTTCGATTCTATATCGTTGTGTCGTTCCTGAAATACTGAAATATGGTATTTTAAATCTTTTTGACCGTTTTGAAGTTTTACCACATACGGGAAAACAACCTTATCTTCGTATTCCATGTGCTTTCTGACTTCCGTAAAATATTCATCGAAAAATTTCATAAATAGTGCCCCGTATGGAATGTTCTGATCTGAAGTATTCACTGCATCAAGCAATTTATTACGTATTGCCGGAAGTTTAAAGTCCAGAAAATAAGTATGAGCATTTTTCAAATACTCGACAACTGATACTATAGAAATCGTATCATAGGCTGTGTCGACTTCAAAATTGCCCTCTGACAGGAAATTGACAACAGCCAAAAAAGTATTGCAGTCAATGCTATTCGTTTCACAAACTTCTTTTACCGTTTTTTCACCAAACCCTAATGATAATCCAAAACGACTTATAACCAACAACAAAGAGTGATCTTCACGTATCAGATCACTCAATTTATCATTTGCTGAGAATTTATGCTGTTTTTGCATCTTATTGTATTTTATTTATTTAGCGGTTAAAGTACCACCAGGGAAGTATAAAAACATGAAATAAATGGAATCTAGAGCATGTAATTGATTTTTCATGAACAAAACTTTTATTAATTTTAAAATCACAATCCTTTAAAGATCAAATCAACTGTGCAATAATCAGATTTTACAAAATACCAGATTCCGTTCATGATTCATTCAACGTATCAACGGAATTTTCAATTGCAACCATCCCTTTCATAACCCTCTTTTTTAATGCATTTTAAAAATCCGTCTTTACTCTTTCTCTTTTCATGAAATGCATAAACCGGTGGTGAGTTCATTCAGTTCCACTTGTATGAGTACTTTCTGATTACGCTACAAAGATACTTATTTAGATTGATTCTAAAGATTGAATGTGTAAAAAAAAATCCTGTTATTTCAAATCGTCAAAAAAAAGTCATACAGATATCCTCCTTGTTTTTCGTTCGTGAATTTTTCGGTCATCAATACTTATTTACAGAAAATCCTTTAACATTGATATTGAATTTTTGTTTTCCACCAAACATCTCCATAACTCTCAATCAAATCACACCTGAGATGTAAGTCTTTTTTCTTCGTTTTCGACTCACATTTCTGACTCTACCAGACTTTTACCTCCTGTTTAGCATCAACTATCTTTCTCCAACTCGTATGAATGAGTAAAAATTAGTATCTGATTTTTTAAGTCAACACGAACTAACAAGATTTATACTCCTGAATTATAGCTTTTTGAAGAATAATGAAAGCGACTTTAATCACATTTATTAAATTCAAAAAGCTATTCATGTTGTTCATTTATGGAAATATGATTATTTTTGTAAACATATGGGCTTACCTTGAAATTATCGATAAAATGTATTTTTCATTTAAGGTTTTGACATCGCGTATTTTCATGACTTTCAACTACTCTCCAACCACTTTCGATTTCCATTCTATCCGGATCCGGTTTTGTTCCCCTTTTGTACCCCTTTTGTATCCCTTTTTTACCCCTTTTGAAAAATTATTTACGGAAAACATACTTAATACAATCATAAAACATAGATAACACTTATCTATATAAATATGTATTATCTAAGTATTATCTATGTTTTATCTAAGTATTATCTAAGTATTATGTTCAAATGGGAATAAAAGGGGTACAAAACAGGTACCGAACGCGAACCGGAGGTTAAGAATAGAATTGAAAAGAATTGTATTTGTATTCACTCAAGACCAAAAGAGCCAAAAGTTGGATGAATTTTCACCTTATCTTCGTAGATTAAACAGGGCCTGATTGCAAACCAAATTAAAAAAAGCCCGCAAAAACAGAACATTACCATCTAATATGGGCTTTTAGATTTCAAAAAATATACTTTGGAGTAGGCTTAGGTTTATCGGTTCTTTTGATATTCATTTTAAAATTACTACTTTTATAACCTGAAACCAACTAACCGGTCAATATAAAAAAACGATATAATATGAAACACATTTTTGTCAGATCACTTGAAAAATTAAAAAAGATAAAGGACCATAAATTATACCGGAAGTTCTTATTTCTAACAATGGGAATTAGTACCACTATTTGGTTTCTGGTCCGTGTTATTCCAAAACCATCACGTGCTGCCTACCCCTGCATGCAAGCCTCTGCGCCGGTCATGTCGGCATTTGTGCTTTATTTATTGTCATTGGTTGGTGGAGTTACAGCATGGATGAAAGCTAAAACTTTTATTAAAAACCGCAAATTTGGATATGCCACACTTTTTATTTTGATTGCACTGACATGCACTACCATTTTTGCAGTTCAAAATTCCGATACCCTCTATGCACAAATGAAATCAACATTTAGCCCGCCTAAAATGATGACAGGTAAGAATGAACCGGTTGGAGTTGCTAAAGGGATTTTTCCGGGTAGAGTGGCCTGGGTGCATAATCCGGGTGTATCCAACTGGGACGGTGAAACAGGGCTGTGGTTTGAAGATCGTTGGAATTCGCAGATAAAAGCAACGAAAATGGTAACGGACGCACTTACCGGCTTGACAGGAGATAAAAATGAAAAAAATGCATGGACTAAATTATTTTTGTATTTTAATAAAACGAAAGGTCGTGGCAATCACGGATATGTCCATGGAGAGAAAATTGGAATTAAAGTCAATGAAAATAACACGTTTTCGCACAAAGACAGTCCTGAAATAAATGTTTCGCCTCAACTCATTTATGCATTGATAAAAAGCATGGTCAATGAAGGCAACGTTCCACAAAATATGATTACTGTATTCGATGCGAGTCGTTTTATTACAGATTTCACATTTAATAAATGTCATGCCGAGTTTCCTAATGTCATATTTGTTGATAATACCGGTGGAGACGGACGAACGAAATCGGAATATATTGCTGAAGCTATTCATTATTCAAAAGATAATGGCAGACTGGCCCGGGGTTTGGTGACATGCGCAGTAGAAGCCGATTATCTGATTAATGTAGCCATATTAAAAGGGCACGTTGGGCAGGGGGTTACACTCTGCGGAAAGAACTGGTATGGAGTAACGGATATAAACAGTGAGTGGCGAAAAAATGCCCATGACAATTTTGGTCAGGATAGGAACGGCGGATCTAAATACATGACATTTGTCGATTATATGGGTCACAAAGATATTGGTGGAAAAACAATGCTTTATCTCATCGATGGATTTTACGGATCAAAGGAAGTGAATGGATTGCCAAAACCAGTGTGGAAAATGAAACCGTTTAACGGTAATTGGCCATGCAGCCTTTTGCATCTCAGGATCCGGTAGCAATTGACGCAGTTGCACTTGACTTTTTTGCAACCGAATTTCCTGAAGCTGCCGACATGAACTATTCCGATTCCTATTTGCTGGAAGCTGCAAAAGCAGATAATCCTCCTTCGGGCACTACCTACGATCCCGAAAATGATGGGATAAAACTAACCAGCCTCGGTGTGCTGGAGCACTGGAACAACTCAAACGACAAACAATACAGCAGGAATCTTGGCAAGAAAAACGGTATTGAACTGATATCCTTGAAATAGGGATTTCCATTATAACTAAAACCCTGATACAAACGATATCGTTTGTATCAGGGTTTTTTTATAAGTAGTAAGTAATTGTACCAATATATTGTCCTATATTATTACTTGAAAAATTCGACTTTTCAAATATTCAAAATAAGGGATTAAGATCTTTAATCTGGGGGAGCCTGGTCTTCAACAAAGGTTTAATACATTAAACATGTGTTTAATATGCATTAAAACGGTTCTATAGCGTTTTAGGTGGGTATTATGATTTAATATTTTTTTGCATTATATTTATTACTCCGTAGGAGTAAACTATGCATAGCCCCCAGATTTATCTGGGGGATAGAATAATCGAAACGAATTAACTCCGTAGGAGTTTTCCATTATTGAACATATTATATGACAACATATTTATAATGAACATAATACTTATCTTTAACTGGTAAACTCCTCCAGAGTTAAGCCATGTGTTATTTATTATCCCCCAGATAAATCTATGGGTTATGTACAGAAAACTATTACAGAGTTACATGTAATTGATCAACATTTCTTTTATTTAGTAAAATAACATGGTTGGTTTACCCACCCAATTCGTTATAGAACCATTAAAACTTATTTTTTATTTTAACTAAAAGTAGAAATATTAACTAAATAAAACTTACCCTTATTCCCTTCTTAAAATTATACGACATTATTTGTTGTCTTTTACTTAATACATCTCTCAGTAAATTCCTCATTATATGTTTTATTGTTTTACTATTCAATAAATCTGATTCTAATTTTGGAATTCAACTAGTTAAAATATTAAAAGTTATAGCAACAAACGAACAAAAAAATCAGGATAATTGTTTGAAGTTAGTATTTGACATATTGAATTTCTAATTTTAATCAGCAGATATTTAATTTAAGCTAATTATTTCATTACAATAGTTATAATTTCGGAGTATAATTAAAAATTCTAATGTTTTAATTCAGTGAACTACTCTTTGAATTTTAAAGGATAATCTTTTAATGGGCAACAGCGATTCTGAAGACCGGGCAACAACGGTATTGAAGAAAACTAATCATCAAAATCAACGAAAAAATGAAAAAAGTAATTCTTGCAATCGCAATTTTGATCGGCATTGCTGCAACGGCCAGTGCCCAGACTACTTCACCAAAAATGAAGAGTGACAAAGAAAAAATGGAAATGAAAGCGAAAATGAAAATGAAAATGATGGACGGAGTTATGATGGTGGATAATAAAATGATGTTGTGCAAAGAAGGCAAATGCACTCCATTGGTTGATACGTATAAATTCACTGATGGAAGCAAGGTTTCACCTAAAGGTTTGGTTACAAAAGCCGATGGTAAAACTATGAAAATGAAAAACGGATATGAAATGAATAAAGATGGTAAAATGGCTATGATTCATCATGGGGAAATGGGACACGTATGTGGGCCTGATTGTCCTAAGTATAAGAAAATGTAATTCTTAGGTAATTGAGTAATCAAAAACCGTACTTATTTTTAATTTAATAGACTAATAATTAATACTATATCCCCTGTAAATTGATAAATTTGCAGGGGATTGTTGTGTCATACTTTCTGACACCATGATATAAATCAATAAGTTACAATACCCATCCCGTAAATTTGATTGTAGCTCCAATCGTAACTAAATTTTGTTCTATCTTTAATTTTTGATAGTTGGTTCTACTTTACAAAATTAAAACAATACAATAAAAATAAA
>Ga0302271_10000836_pt1 | contig 30273 bp, 29 predicted proteins | sample III_Bog_N1_1_FD_198767 | JGI IMG/M metagenome (GOLD analysis project Ga0302271, IMG submission 198767) | Peat permafrost microbial communities from Stordalen Mire near Abisko, Sweden - III_Bog_N1_1 | ecosystem: Environmental > Terrestrial > Soil > Wetlands > Peat | place: Sweden: Abisko... | reverse complement strand
AACTATGAAATCAATAAAATAAATCTCAACAAACTAATATAAATTTTCATTCTTTGTGTATACCTTGTTAATCAATAATTCTTCAATCCTCTTCCTCATCCTCCTGTTAAGACTGTTAACTTGATTGATCAACTCGACTTAATAAAACCCAAGCAATATTATGAAAATGCAATTCAGAAGTATTATGAATTTGTATTAAAATAAATAAAATATTTTACTACTAAACATAGAATGTAAAGAATAAGTAGATTTCATTTGGAATCAAAAATAAAAGAAGTAAGTTAAGGTAGCAGTCATGTTGAGGAGTCTTCACATTGGATTCATAATGAACTAGACCCATTGAGAGCAACATCAATGAGTTGTCCAATTGAATAATCTCTATTTGTATTCGCAATGCGGAGACATTCATTGATGTCTTTTTTAAGCAAAGCAGAGAGTTACTTTGCTAAAGATTCAACGTCTTCTGGATAGTTCTCATCGATGATACCTTCTTTGAGAGTGTTTTTCAAAGGGGAAATACCTAAAATCTCCCAATAATTCATTTCTACATCTTCGATAATAATTAACTCATCGTGACTCTATTTTTTGTTAAGATTATCATCACTTTCGTCAGTTGAAAGAGCATCATTACTTTTCTTAATAGTTGCTTCTGCGATGTTGTTCTCTTTCAATTTACTATCTTGTTTTGCTTATCTTTTTGCTTTCTTTAGTGCTTATTTCTTAGCTTTCTAAGCATTTTTTATTTTTTCTTCTGCTTCAAGTTCCTTTTGAAGTTATCTGAGTTAAGCTTAATATTAAGCTTCTTCTTGTTTTCTTTTAAGTTATTCTTCTTATTCTCTAAGCTACTTTGCTCTAATCTATTCTTATTGTCGTTAAAGCAACTCTTATTAGTGTCGTTATCTTTAAGATCTAGTAGCTGTTTGAGGTCTGTTGTTCTGTGAGAAGTAATTCTAATTGACTTCGTCATCGGAATAGTCGTCATAGAATGCGTATTATCTCTGATTGTTGAAGTGGTTTCTTTATGGTTGGGCTCTGTAGGAAGAAGGGTAGCCAAAGAAGTCGTTGCCAGCGAAGAACATTGTGGGAAATTATCTTAAAGTTGTTTTTGGTTTACTTGTGTGTTTGTTTGTATTTTTGATTGTTTTGATGATTGAATTGATTTTTTCTGATGAGTGGGGATACTCCTAATGGATTTAAAGAAAAGGATAGTGTTAAAGTAGATTCAGAAGGATAGAGTAGAACTTGTTAATTAAGACTTCTAAATAGAAATTAGAATGGAAATGCTTTAATGATAATCTCTTCTCCGCTCATTCTAGATTAAAAGTATTTTCTGGGATTATTAATAAAGTTAATAATGAATTAACTCGCTGGCATTCTAATTCGATATATTGGGGAATTTGAAGCAAATAGAAGAAAGGATATCTATTTTGGAGAGAATTTACTCCTTTGATTTGATATGAACATTAAATGAATTATTTCTTGCCAAAATGAAGGAGAAAATAATAAATTTTCACATCTATTTGACAACTACACTTGCGAAAACTCCAAAATGAATTCATAGCACCTTCTTAGAGTAAATTTAGAGAGATTGTTGCTTTGGATTCACAGCCTTACTTGAAATATAATTGCTTGAGGGAATTTGCTCTTTATTTGAAGAATCTCTATCATTTTACTAAGTATCTATCTATTCTATATAATTTAATCTACAAACAATTCTTGATTGTTATTATTGTTTCACCTATGATAGTTCGCTTTTAGAGGAGTTTCCTTATCTACTGTTCTGAACTTACCAGTCTTTCATCCATTGCTGATAGTTCTTCATAAAGAACAAGGATCAACTAAGCCAACATCAGAAAACAACAAAATCATCTCTTTACCTTTACCACTTTCAAAGATGACTAAGGCGGCGATGATGATTCTTTAAGTTTTGCGGAGCTGCTTCAGAAGCAAGAATAGAAGTAATAGAAAAATATGTAAAACGATCCATGTGAATCAATACAAAAGCATGAAGATAAATAATAAGAAATTGAGCACATGAACATCAACGTCAAAGAAAGAGTTCTAAAGGACGATGAAATCACAAAGCATAAAAAGCAAACATTCATTTATGATGTTAAGGATAATCCTTTCTTCAATCCTAATGTCGCAGCGATCTAGTAGCAAGTCGATTCCATGGATGAGGCATTCAGGCAATGGCAATATAACTTTTAAGTTTAGCACAAGCGTAAACCATCTTTGAAAGACATGAAATCAGATCCACAGATAAACTCAATGCTAGAGGAAAGAGCGAAAAGGAAAAAAGCAGCTTCGATTTCTGTATTCAGATTCAAAATCAATGACTGATTCAGAATAAACACAATATTTTATGAATTTCATGTTTGTGTGTATTTGGTAAAAAGAAGCATTGAATTAAATTCAGAAATGAAACAATGTTGAACAATACAAAATATGAATGAGAAGTTGCTTTTGAAGAGAGTCAATTGTATGATTTCATTTAATCAAGGAAAACATAAAATAGAATGAAAAAGTGAATTTGCTAGAAATTTTAGAGAAGGTCTACTCTTATGGGAGGGAAGAAATCTCAGAAACTTCTATCAATTAAATACCAATCTTTGTGAAATAAAGGAAAATAATCATAATTATAGTAATAACACTAATCAAAGCACAAACCATCTCTCACTTTAGAGCAAAACACTTAGTTTTATTTTTGTCACCTTTAAATCCTAGAAAAATGATTGTCAATACTTGCTTGAGATCTCTTAGAACCGTTGTCAGACATCAGCACAAACAAATGAAAGCACTTTAGAGCAGCTATCTTCCTAATGCTTTTGCCGCTATCAATAGATTCAAATTCAGTTCCGCAAATGAACAATAAGCTTCTAGTGCTAAGACAGAATCTGCTGTTGATGAGTCCTCTCATGAAGATTTTATAGCCTAGAAGAAGACTTAACCTGTTGATTTGAACAGCCTCTCAGATGAATAAGCTCTTGAATAGATCAAGGAGGTAAAAATCATCAAGTTGTTTTGCAAATGATAGTGAAAAATGAATGAATTTATTGGTTTTTTTGGCATGTTTTACAATACTAGTGGGTTAAATCGAACAAGGTGTTCGTTTTCATGAAAGGAGAGCCCAGAGAACCAAGCTGCGGATTCTCTAATTTCCTAGTTTAGACTCTCAAGTTCTACAGTAAATATGAAGATAAAAAGATAAGATTTTAGTAGTTTTAAATGTCTCTCTCTTTCTTTTACACTTTTCAACAGAAATCAAGGACTACAAGAGCGTTGATGTTCTCTCAAACGATGTTATCCGAAAGCAAGCGAAAGTCTACTCAAACTGGCCTACTTTCCCTTAGCTTTACATTGATGGAAAGCTTGTTGGAGGCAGTGATATTGTCTAAGAAATGCACAAGGATGGCAGTCTCAAGGAGCTATTCCTCAAGGCTAACCTTATCGAATGAGGATGCTATTCTTTGATTTGAAAAATTCAATAAAAATGTATCTGTTTATCTAAAACTCTTTTTTTTGAAATATCTTGAATTTTTCATTCTTTAAAAGAGACTAGGCGGGAATTAAGATACTTTTGTTTAATGTTTGAAAACTCCTTTTGGGTGGAAGGAAGACAACTGATTCCTTATTTACTTAATTAATTGTAAGAAGGTTTTAGTAAAATGATGTAAAAAAGAGTTTACATGTAGAAATGGATTCGTTGGTAAATATTATCCTTTTTCATTGGAAAGTGAATCAATTTCACAGAACATGTAATTATTCAATTGAATAGTTTAGGAGAAAGTTGAGATACGAATTCACCAAAGTAACTAAAAATATTTTTAGAACAATTATCTGAAGTAATTGCTCTTGTTGCTATTTTAGTTATTCCTAATAGATAGCAAGAATAGACAATTAGGTTTTGTGGTAATATTTCCAAATATTTACATAAATTCTTTTATCAACTCCCTTATCTAAAAAGTAACTGTAAGATCAGTTTATTAAATTCGTTGTAATGACGATATTTCTAATCATTGGCATATAGAAGCTGAAGAAGGTTGCTTTTTAGCCAATGATTATCCTTCGAAAAGTAACGAACGAAGGTAGAGTTTGCATATTCATTCAATTTGATTTATTCAAAGATTAATCTCAAGCAACTAGAAAAAGAGTAGTTTCACAGAAGTTATTTTATAGCTCGAATAAAGCGCAGAAACTCAAGGAGGAGGGGGAAGATCCCAAAATTAGATTCAAGTGCTATTTGAAAGGATAGACAAAACTGAGGAAACAAAAAAAATGGGAGGGTGTGTAGGTATTAGCAGTGTGCAGCAAAAACAAGAAGTAATTGTCCGCAAGGTCAAGCTATCCTAAATGCGAGTCAAGTAGCGAGAAGAAAATAAGAGAAACGCTGCGTTCAATGAATAATTTTACTTCGGGCAAGACACATGCTCCGAAATAGACATGGATTAGTATTCGAAACAAGGTCATCTCCTCAGCGCGGTAGGTATCAGAAATACTTCTACTTTCCTAGGAGCCTTGACTGCTGACTAAAAAGGAATCAGAATATTCCAGCCAATGCTAAAGAACATGGTATTAGATCACTAAGAGTCATTTCCAAAATGGCTAACGATTGATGAATAATTTCGAAACGATCAAATGCAAGAGTTTCTTGAAAAATGCTAAGAAACAGCGAAATTATAAAGCCAAGAGATGAGTGACTTAGAAAAGAATTCAAATAGTGAAGATGACGATGAGGATGAAGACAATAAGAATAATTCTGGGAAATACAATCAAGATGATGACAATGAGAATGATGGAAATAATAAAAAGAAAGAAAAAAAGATAAGTTAATTTAATAAATCATCTAATGTATCAAGTGGGTTGAATAAGTCATCAGTGAGTGAGAAGGAAGAGAAAGATTAGTCAGATGAAGACGATGATAGTGATGATAATAGTGATGAAGATGATAAACTGATTAAACATTAAGAAAGTGATAAATTGTTATTGAATTCAAAAAAGAGTAAATAAAGTGAACATTCTAAGCCTGGAAGTAGCAGTGGTATATCCTTGTAGAACAAGAAGGTGTTTACGAAAACAAAATCGATAATTGACGATAAGAGTAAAGTCTCAAAGAAAAATGCCGTAGAAAGCAGTGGAAGTGAATAGAATTCAAGTGATGAAGATCGAAAGGGAGGTAGAGATATGAATAGATTATAAGATATCTAAGGCTTACGTGGGTCATCTAAGAATCATTCAAGATAACCCAGTCCATAGTTGACAACTATCGAGTAACAATAGGGGTAGCAATAGATTCATGATGGCGGTGGTGGCCATAATTCGTCGAGGAATCTGCACAGCCATAGGGAAACACGGTAAAGTATTCCAAATAATCGCTATGTGATTAAGGAATTCAAGATTGTCAAGAATACATGGGTGCATACTGCTATTTGTCTAGCGGAGATTAAAACACCCACAAGTTTGCTTGAGTTTAAGCGAAGATATTTCTATGAATTCGATAAACTCTCAGCTTTTTTGTCGTAGCTCTTAGCGATAAAAAGAATGGACTTTCCGAATCTGTTTACGTTTTCTTATGTGCAAATCGGGGAGGCTTCTTATTCAGGAGATCTAGCCGCACTAAAAAAGAGACTTGAAGCTCATAAGAATCAAAAAAATACGTTTATTGCTACGAACAATCAGCAATATAATCTTAATGTGCTTTAACCTTCTGAGGAATAATCTAAGAACAATAGTAGAGAGCCATCTATTCTACCAGGAGTATTCAAACGTCCGAGCAAAAGGACAGCTACGTTATTGATGGGAAATTCACAACTTTTACCCGCTCAGCGATCGGCTACTAAGAAATAAACGAAATCAAGTGCTTAGGATCATGAGGAAGAGGAAGATTATGACGATGAAGATGAATCAAGATTGATAATGTATGTGGATAGGATCTTTCCTGATTGTGGAAGAACTTTGGAGGAAGTGATCAACTAGAGTTAGCCTGGGGAGGATATCTTGAAGATCTGTTTGAAGGGTTTCAAGGTGTTTGATGTGATTGCGAATACGTTATGTAAGATGCATCGAGCAGGGTTCTCTTATCGGGTACTTCGTCCATCAATGGTGAGGATATTCCATTGGGGTTCGAGAGATCTCACTGCGTATCTTGACAGTCCAGATTTTATCTGGAACGAGACGGAAACGAATTATCTTGCTAAGAATGTCTAGACTGAAGCTGATTTCATGCTTTATGACTGTAAGTGTCTGAGTTCTTTAATGATTTTCTTTTTTTTGACTCTTCAAGAAATGAGGTAAAAAAGGAGAGAATCTTATCGAGAAACACCTGTACCAAGTATGGTATTCTCTCCTAGTAAGTCACCATCAATGCATGACTCTCTCAATGTTGGCTAAACGAATAGCAATACTAACGCAACTAAACTTGCTCCAGGCTCTAATCTTGCTCCAAATAGTGGATTAAATAATTCAGCTGGTTCTCTCTAATGTATTCAAAATTTACCAACTTTCAGTGATCTTATTGCGATTGAAGATCCAGTCGAGCTAGAAACAATCCTTAAAAAGCTCAAACTCCCTTAAATTGCGTTGGAAACAGTTGATTCCTTGGCTATTGCTGATATCCGCTCGTAAAAATCCATAGAAGAGTTTGCTGTAAAACTTCAAGGTGTTTTAGAAAAAGGACCATAGACTGCATTCAAGCATGATTCCTTGAGTGCATATCTCTCCTATCACGGCTCTCGTCCTTTGAAAAACGAGAATAATCATGTGTATTTTCGACGTAAAAACCAAGTTCACTTCTATGAATTTGAAAGTAAAACATTCAAAGTCATAAAACTAGTTCGCAAGAAACAAAAGTTCTAAGTTCGTACTCATCTGACATTCTGCCACTACGATAACTGTTTCTACTTCTTTGCAGCACCAAATTCCAATAAAGTCGTGAAGATTCCCTTGAACACAAATTCTACTGAACGACATGTGATCAATTAAAAGTCTGAAGTCATTTTCTTTAAATCAGTTAAGAATATCCCAATCGAAGAACCATAAATACTGTCGGTGATTCCAGATGATTTCTCGTTTTCTCTGTATATCTTCAACAGCAGGAAGAATACTGACAATGACACAAATGATGTTTACTATAATTCTTTCATAATCAACATTGTGTACAAGCAAGCAAATCCAGCAATAGATGACTGGAAAGAAAAAATACAAGGTAAACATAAAAACCCAGCAAATTATTTGTAATTTTTAACGCTTATTTCAATCCTAAAATGGATAAATTAAAATTATTAACTAATTTTGTTTGCTTTCACAGTCTTGGAGGGTCCTAGGAATTACACTTGGCGAAGGAAATCGTTCCACTTCTATGATCCTCACAATAAATTTATATATTGTATCTTAGACTCCAATAATATCTTTGAGAAAGGCATTAGATATTCTTATTTCGACACAAGCATTGAAAAGGGAGATTTCAAAGATGGAAATCTAAGATTTGCATGCAGTACTGAAGAAGTAATTTGTTAACTACTAGCTACTTTAAAAATAATTTGTATTTTTTGCTCATAATATTAGAATTCTAATTATCTTTATTTATTTATTATTCCTTTACTAACAATCTCAAGGTATTTGAAGAATTCTGTGAGCTCGGCATGAACTTAGATCAAGTCGAATTCTGCGTTGAAGTCCAGCATGGAGTATTCTTATTGCAGGCCTCCAAAAACATTTACATCTTAGATTTTAACTACAAATGCTACTACTCCTTCAGCACTCTCAAGCAACTTGTAAACTACCAACGAAACAACTAAAGGCATCCACACAGATACTAATATGCTTACGAAATCCTGAACTAGCCGTTCGAAGTGAAATTCAATAATTCCTTGAATCTTGGCAAAAATGTAGTTTTCTAAGAAGGCATGCTGCATATGCTTGGTAGGAAGGAAATAGAAACAGTCATATGCTCTTACGAACTACTCCCAACTTAAGGAGTCATGGTACTCAAGAAATGCATTTCATTGCATTCATTCGATGATATTCTTCTGAAAATACCCAAGCAGCTCATAGATATCTGGAACTTCCAAGAATTCAAGCGAATCATTTTTGTGCAAGATAAAAAAGAACAGGAAAGTAAACAGTTTCTACATGGCTCAACAATCAGAGCTTAAAAGATTCAAGCCAACAGCTAACCTGCCAATAACTAAAACGAAAACAATACCATTCCCAACAACACCAGCAATTCAGCTCAATAAAACTTCAAAAACACTGGTAATCTTACGATCACAAACAATTAAAACAACAATAACAATAATCCCTAAGGATAAAAGCAACTAGCATCCTCTTAAACAGGATATCTCGGTGCAGATGGCAAAATTAAACCATAAACTACGATTGCTCCTTCTTAAGGAACTGGTTTGCACATGACTGAATAAGGCAATCCTTTGAGTAAGATTGACGAGAATAAAATACAGTAATTTATCTTGAAAATGAACAAAATGGTAGCTGGCATGGATGGCACACACGGTGAAGAAGAAGGAATGACTTACCATGAAGACTAATTCAATGTCTTGTCAGTTTTCTAAGAAACCAGTGATTTCTAATTTATTAGGATCATGCATTAGTCACAAGCATACACTATCCGCAAAAGCAACATACAAAACATCGAAGCATATGAGTAATTCATCCATCTTCTGGAACTCAACTCGTCCAGCAACTACCTTATGCAGATCAAATAGTGCTTCATGACATAAGATGAAGAAACTGGAATATTGAGTGTGAATATCGTGGAAGAAGACACAGAGTTGTGCTTGCTTGATGAACTCAATAAACGATGCTAAATGTAGAATCCCTTCAAAAGCTAAGAAGTCGGGTAGATTCTCAAAGCTGTCTTCAAGGCAGTCATGGGGCTGCAAAAAATAGAACTCGCACATGGACAGATCTCACCTAGAGTTGTGTATTTCACCAGCAAGGGATTCATTAGATTAGCTGGATGGTACTTAGAAAACAGAGAAGGATTTGAAAATGACTTCATCGATGCATGTTCGTTAATTTACTAAGTTGCGACTTTAGAATTCAACGAAAACGAGTAATTCACGTTAACTACAGCGCTTCTGCAACAAAACTAAGAGAAACTCAAGCCATACCCTGGATTATTCTCGTTCTTACTGAACAACCTCTTGATTTTGCAAGACGGAGATACTCTCAATCTCGATTAGCTCGCAGAAGATCTCAAGGAAGTATTCTAGAGTCTACAAGTGCACTATCTCAAAATCAACAGATAATAGCTAGCATCTTCGAATAGACACGTTTTCTGGGTTGGGTATGGATCTAATTTAATGATATCCTGTCCATACGACGAATTAACCTTCTGCAAAAATGAGATTATCTTTCACAACAATATCATCTACAAATTCTCGAAACATAATATGTTCACATTTGATCACGAGCGCACTATGTACGTCTCAGGGGCACTCAAGTAATAAATACACACTTTTCTATCTTTCTATTAAATAATTATCTTTTTCTCTTAATCCAGGGAAGACTTCAAGACTCCTTCACAATTGTTTTATTCAATTGATTTCTCATTCATCCATCAGACAAAAGCGAAACTCCGATAACTCAAAGACATTCCAAATTCTGTTCTGCAGCCGTCAATGTTCTACTGCAACGAATATGTCTACTGCCTTGGCGGTTATTAAATTAAATTTGATGGCTCTAAGAACATCTCCAAGAAAGCCTATCGCTATTCGATTAAAACTGAAGAATGGGAGTAAATCAAAGATATGCCTGTTGGTGTGGTAAGCGCTACAGTTATCTCTGGAAAAGACAACGAAATTCTTTATCTTTTTGGAGGTGTCTCTGAAGACGTTGATCTTCGAGGAAAAGAGCTAAATTACTTAACTTACGAGATCGAAATAGACTAATGGCAATTAAAAATGGACTTATCAATCAAGAGTCCGTTTGTGAATAATCGCTACGTAAAACCATTGATAGATCACATAGGGAATAATATCTTCGTCTCCGTTGATCGTCAAGCGGAGGCTATCTTCGTGCAGTTCTTCGAACTCTCCAAAGGCGGCATAAATATTAGATTCAAGATTGAAGAAGAAAAAGAAGATGTTGTCAAAGAAAACTTCGGAGAAAGGGACATCTTCACTGACATCAAATACCAAGACTATTTCAAAGCATACTAAGACGATTTGTCGATGATTTTTGTGCATGACACAGTCTATCTACTTGACGAATTCTCAAATACGTTGGTCACTATTAATTTTGCTAACTTCAACAATATCAAATATGATAGAATCCCATGTGGAGTGATTGCCATCGATAAAGCAAATAATGGATTCGATAAATAGCAATCGCTGGATAGACAAACATCTGTAGATAGCTTCTATTTTAACGGATACTGAATCAAATTGTAAGTAGTCCTCTTACCTAAAAGATAAAAGAGATTATTTCTGTTGATTTTCTTTTATCTTTGGCTTAAATCCTCATAAGAACCTTCATTAGTTCTAACTCTTTACTCATGGCACTTCCCAACCTCTTAGTATTTTCTAAATTCTTGAATGTGTCGTGGTCTATTCATTCTTTTTTTCAATCTAATATTTATGCTTTTGATTTATTCTTTCTCCTTTTTTAGCTGTTATGTTATTGTATCCTTTCTTTCATGTGTTATTTTTGTTCAAGAATTTATGATTTTGCAAAATCCTCGAAATTCATTAGTAAAATAATATAAAATACTCCATATACAACTACTTTTTCTTTAATTTTATTCCAAATTGTAACAAAACCTCATTCTTTTTCCCATTCTCCAATACTTTAAATATCTTGACTTTTTCGACTAATTTATCTCTATCTTTCACATGGTATCAGTGCTTGAATTCATCTGATCCTTATGATTAAGGATGCCTTAGAAATTCTCTGTGTAAACTTTTTCGATTTCGTAGTTTGTCAACCCTCTTGTTTCCTTCACATATTTATAGAACGCTAAGAAACCGAGAATACTAAAAACTAACGAGAAACTAGTCATGAATATCTAGTCATTGTATTTCAATACAGGATACACTACAGCTCCGATAGCAATAGAACTTAAGCACACAAATTACGCTGCTGCTATGCCTCTTTCAGGGAGAATCTCACTTACAAGTATATGAATAGCAGACGATTCAAAAGCAAATCCTATGCAGACAATGCTTTAAAACAGAACTACTATATCTAACCGATTTGAGATTGTAGAAAACGCATCAAAAGTTGTCAATCCAGCAAAACCAGCCACGTAAAAACCTTATCCAACCAGCAAGAGTGTCTTCCTGCCCATGAATTGAGAAAAATAGACTTAGAAGAACTAAGCAAACACAAGAATAAATCCAACGATGAGAGTCCTCAGCATGTTTGTGTTGTCATCACGAATGTTGTTGAGCACTTCGTAGGAATAAAGTAGAATTGTAAATACTCCGCTAGAGTAGCAGAAAAAATTTAACATGCTTCCAATCGCCATCCGTCGGCGATAGCGTACTTTTAACATATCGAGGATAGTTGAACTACCTGAAAAAGCAAAAGGAGATAATTGAGTAAGGGATCGAAAGATAAAGAAGAATTGATGAATACCTTCAAGTTATCTGGCACGTTTTATCTCAAAGAATTCAAGTAGTTTATTGCATTCTGCATGCGTGAAGAACAGGAGTAACGTACTTTAGGCTTGTTTTTTGTATCCTCTGAGGAGATAGAAGAAAGGAGTATCTCTAGGGAAGAAGAATATCAATGCTAAGATCCGGAAAGTAGCGAATGCCAATGGAATCGAGTAGATTGCCCATTTGAACCACTGGTGACTTGAGACATTTTCACTGTTGAAGATCACACCCCAGATGTATGTAGTGGTGATACCAGAAACAATGCAGAATTAATGAGAAATCATCAATAGACCTTTACCATATTAGCATGAAGCATATTCTAGCAGATATGTCGGTATCATAATAGAATTTATTCCAACGCCTATTCCGAGCAGAAACCTAATATAAAAATAGGAATCTTAGTCAAATGGGATTCTTGTTTATGTGTTGTTCTTTTTTTTTCTTCTATTTACATAGCGAGTGCATACAGATAGAGGTGTATCCCTGATCCGCAGATGATGCTGCTACCGATTATTGTCATGAAATCCGCGAAAATGAGATTGATTCTTCTGCCAAATTTAAAAACTTTGCTGCCTACGAAAAACGAGGCAATCGATCCAGAAATAGGCACCATGGCTGTGTGAATAGCTTGTTGCAATTCGAAATCTTGATCACTTAGGCTACCATCTTCAAGATAAAGGAATTAGTAGGAAATATTGGAAACTGTCAGGGCATATCCGATGATGAACGATCCAAGAAACGCGTTGATAACTAAATAGAGAAGTTATCTCTTTTTGCGAGTTATATCTCCTAATTTTTCTCCTGTTGTCAGATCGTTGGGATCTACCTCACCGCTAGGCTAGTCTGAAAAGGAAGATTCTTGACTGTCATCCATCAGTCAAGTGTTTTTGACTAAGATATTCTGCGGTTGTTTCAATACCAATATTATCAACTCTTCTTGATTAATTTCTTAATTCTTGCCCGAATGAACAAAAAATATGTATATATAATAAGAGGCAATATTCCCCTCTAACTCTCTAATAAGAGAATTTCTTCATATCTGCCAACAAAACTGTAACGCAAGTCTAAGACCTTTTTTGTAAGTATTTCTAATCAGTTTTACATAAAAAAAAGAGCATAAAACAAAAAATGAATATTATGAGATTCAAAACATTATTTTTTAAACTCATTCATTTCTTTAATTAATCAGCATCATTTCTCAGCTTGAGTGGTTTTTAATTTCTTCTTTTCAATAACTTCTAAAGCTGCATCTCTGAAATGGTCATGCTCGTATAACTCTTTATTATCGATGTAGACTTAATCTTCAATATTTTGAATTTGCTATTCAAGGTTAGGTTGATTTCCAGTCTACTTGAATTCTTTCAAAGGTAGCTAGTCAATCAGGAAGCTCCTGGATAAATCAGGATTTTCACATTTGGATGATTTATAAGTCAGCAAAATATTCGCATAGAACTCAACGTCAGCTAGGAACTATTCTAGATTTCCCTCAGTTAAATCAAAGCCTAGCTCATAATCGAATTTCTTCTTTGGGTCAGGATTGAATTGAGTTTGGGCCAGCTCAATTAGAGACGCTTAGAGATCTGGTTTGAGATCTTTGATCATATTTCTGACTTCGTTGATTTCTTCTTCTTTTTTAGCAATCAGTCCGTTTAGTTTCTTTTTGATTTTTTCATCGTTAGGTGTACCTAAGAACGCTCTTTTTTTGATCTCATTATCAAGCCTTTGATCCTCACATTTCTTCTCAAGATCCCTGTTTAAGTTCTCTAAGTTATCGATGTCTTAGCTTAGAATATCCACGTAATTATATAAAGAATAATTTTATTCTTCGCTTTTGATGAAAGTGTTTGTGATTTCCTCGATGTCTGTAATTCCACTGCCTTCTTTGATCTGCATAAATGCCTCATCGATGACACGGAGATTACGCTGGTACTACTCGATCACGCGAACTTTCTCCTTGTTGTTGGCAATTATCTTTTTTAATCTGTGTTTTAGGAGATTCTGCGTGTCCATTGTTTCAAAGTTCTCCTTTTTACTTGCCTTTAATATCTCGTGTTTTGGTTTTTCCTCATCTGCCTTTTTCTGCACGATCTCAAATTGCCTTTTACCATAAAATTCAGAAATAAAACACATGAAATGAATTGTAATTTTTCGAAATTATGGTTCTTTTTTCGTTTATTTATACTTCATGTAAGACCGTTTTTCCTCTTCATTTTTGTTTCGAAGCATGACAATTTCATATTAAATCTGATTCGTTTTATTAATCTTTTCTTCGTTGGTTTCAATGATTGAATGTGTAGCCTTAGAGGCCTTTTCGACTTCATCTCCAAGTTTCCTACACACATCGAGATGTAAAACTCGTTCCATTCTTAGTGAGTTAATGAGTTCTTTAAGTTTTTGATTTTCTGCTTAGGTTTCGTTATGCTTAGCTTATGCTTATTCTATCTTTGAACGTAGATTCTTTATCTTTGCTTCCACCAGCTTTGTGGAGGTGTGATGCTACTTTTATTTAAGCTCGGTGACTTTCTCCTTCTTGAGTTCATGCTCCCGTTAAACCATATTATACGTTTCTTCCAACGCAAATAGCCTTCTTTTCTCATGCTCAACTTTCCTAGTATAATTATCAACTTCTTTTTGAAGTGTAACGATGTGCGGCTCCATAAGCAGTGATTTCCCAACTGAACTTGACATCGAAAAATTAATACTTTTGCCCATCGTCGTACTGTTTCCAAGATGGACAGACTAATGTCCTAAGTAGCCAGTGTACATTTATTTGTTATTATTCCTTGTTTTTATTGATTATTCTCTCTCTCTTTTTGTCAATTTTTTATTTCTTTAAATAATTCGATTTGTTTCTTTCTCTCAAATTAATGAACAAGAGCGTTATCTTTTTGATTTTTTTCCCAAAACACACTAGCAAAACTCTTGCAAATTATCAAAATAGACCTTACTGCATCAGCACATTCATCAAAAGCATCAATTTTTTTCTTAAGTGTCAATTCTTTCAGTTTATTATTTAAAAACCAGCGTTGTTATTGTAAAGAATTGTTTTTTATGTACACAAACAATTCTCATTGATTTCTGATATACTACCCATCCAATCCATTGTGGCAGGTTGAAAAATATTATGAAGCTTTGGAGACTGCAAGAGCATGCACACCACTTTATTCTGGCAGATTGACACTAAAGGTTTGATCTTCTTAGAAATCAATTTCATAATCTTAAAACCTATCAGTCTCGTTGTCTTCTTCATCGATGTCTGTCTCGAATGTGCCAGTTTATAATATTTCTTTGAGTTATTTATTGATGTCCATAGGTTAGGATAATTTCTGCGGGTGTTTATATTTCACAAGGAGAAATGATAAATGCGTTTCCATTTCAGTTTTGAATAACTTGTAAGCCTGTGAGTAATAAAGCTAAAAATATGGAATAGATTTTTAATATGTACGAGAGGAACTATTTTCTTTGTTTTATGCAGTCTCATGATGGCTGATTTTAGTTTGACTGTGTCGAGGCAAAGTAAGTGATTAATTAAAATGATTATTATTATGCGAATGATGATTATGTTCTGGAGATTCGAGTGTATGTATTGTACGTTTGAAACAGTGCGTATTATCGCCTTCGCACTTATTATTATTATTTGGTTCTATCGATAATCTTGTTTTGAGTGTGAATCCTGATCTGCAATTTTACGTTGTGTTGTTGGTCCGAATTTTATTTTACACAATTAAAGAAGAGTAATCAAGGCAAGATAGAGGCGGGCCAAGTAAAAATCCAAACCAAATAAAAGTTTCTTCTTTGTTTATCATGTTCAAAAGTGACTAAAGAATGTGATACAATTCAGCGAGAAACTACAGAAAAAGTAAAGGTAAATGAACTAGAGATGAAGAATATATGTCTTTTTGCAGGTGAATGAGTGCAGTTGAGTATTTTTTGCATTCCATAAGGACTTCTACAAGAAGGGGACCAAATTCCAACTTTTCCTTAGATGGTGGAGATTACAGGAAAAGATCTTTTATATGTTCGATGAGGTATTCGGTTGCAAGAAGTATGTATTTCTTAGGAGTAAATTCTAATTCATTTTCTAAAAATTAGCAAATTAACAGATTGCCAGAGATGACTTCTTTATGGAAATTGGTTGAGATGAGAATATCCATGGAGTAAGCGAGTCACTTGCTGTGAAGTTCTTCCAATTCCATAGCCTGTCCTGCTAAGAATGTTTCTTAGGGTATTTAACCAAGCTCGTTATTCTCTTTAATACTTATAGTTTTCGGTAGAATAATTTTGGATGATGAAGCACTGCAACCCATGTGAGTTTTAAAAAAGAAAAGAAATTTATGTTTTTTGTTGTAGATAAACTGTATTTTTTAGGTTTGTCTTTTTCTTCTTAGCACTTGTAATTTGTTAATTTGGAAAAAATTTCTTCTTTTTTTGATTTGATTTTAGCCTAATAAGAAGAAGATTTAGTGTATTTAGATTGTCTTAGTTTTTTTAATAATTACTTTCTAACTGTGAATCAATACAAAGCGGACAGTAAAAATGACAAAGATCTTGGGAGCCTGTACTAGTCTATTCTGAGTTAAGCTGGATGTTTCTCAGCTTTTTAATCAAAAAAAATCTAAACTAAAAAGGAAATAAACGTCTTCATAATATACTTGGTTAAAACTAAAATTACTTTTGCTGCTGTTTGCAATGCAAAGAGTTGAAAAGCAAACATAAAATATTCATATTCTTTCAACAAATTCAGATTTATGCTCTTGATATTAGTTGAAAGAATTACTTATTTGACTTGATAAGGAATGTCAGTTGATTGTTTTATGGCTGAAGTTAACCACCAGACAGTATGAAATAATAAAAAATATTCTCGAATTATTTGCTTTTATCAATTTACTTTTAAGAATACACTATTTAGAATGGCTTTTTTAATTAATAGTTGTCCAAGATAATCAAATTCCTTTACTTTATTATTATCTTCTAAAACAAAATATTAGAGGAAAAATATGTTAAAATAAAAAATGAATTTCTAGGATTCAAAAGAGCTAATACTTTCAATCTGGTTAATCTCCTGATGGAGACAGGATGAAAATTTGTTTAAATCTAGAAAATCTTGTTTTGTCTTTCCAAAATAGGAATGAGTCATGTTCCTGATTGAAGATTTAAAAATAGTCGTTGAGAATAATATGGTAAACTAGATTGAGCAAGATTCTAATAGCCAATTTTCTTTGTAAAACTAGAAAGCTTTAATGCATCACTCAAAAGCATTTTATTAAATCAAGCACTAATTCATAGATCATTTCAATATTTGATAAACTTAAATAGGTAATAATTATTTTCAAAAAACTAGACACTTTTTAAAGATGACGAAATTAACAATTATTGGTTATTTCCTCTATCAGAAACAATTAGTCTCATAATTGTTTGCTAAAAGCCTCTAGATTATGGATTATTCAATTCAATTTATGCTATTTTGATAGATAACAGTATCTACTGATAATAGACTCTAGTTGCTGTTGTGATTACTGTTAGCACTACCATCATTTCACAACAAGAATATCTGTCAAAAAGAGGATAATTCTTTGTGAAAATGCATGGAGGGAGGAACATAAATCTTAAGAAAGCTTTAATTAAGTTATTGAAACAAAAAAACCATCGATAATGTCCTAGAAGCAGCTTTTCAATATGTTATCTGAAGGAAAAAACGAAAGATGAGAAAAGAGAAAAATAACATCAGAAAATAATCTAAAAGGGGGAGAAATAGAAAATATGGGTTAAAAAAGGCGATGAGATAAAACAAATTCAGACAAATTATTTTTAATTAAGAAGATTGTTTAATTGAAAAGAAGGCAATAATTGAATAATAATAAGTTAAAATACTAATTGTTTACTAAAACAGAATCAAATGGAAGAATCCCACTTTTTAGAATCTGAAGAAATGAGAACTGCACTCCTTTTCAAGTACTTCGCTACTGCTGCCAAGAGTGCTCCTAAAGAAGCTATCAAACAATAAGCTCCAGCTAAACAAGCCGCAAATGCTGCAACTAGCAAGAAAGTTGAAGAGGCTCCGTTTACTTATGACTTCACTGAAGACTTAAAAAAACTCAACCATTCCTTCGAGAAGGTGAGAATCAACCCAGTTAACCACTACTCAGTGCCAACTCCTCTTCATACCAAGACCCTCAACCCTTACTTAGTTGGAGAAGTCGAGAAGATTTCCGATATTCTAATTGACTCTGAAAGCTATTTCGGAAAAGTTAAGACTATTGCAGGTTGGTCTAGAACTGTTAGGTAAATAAATAGAAATTATTTGATCTTTAAAATTCTTATTTTATTTATAAAATTATTCATATTTTTCAATAGATCTGCTGAAAAAGACACAGTTGTGTTCATTGAAATGAACGATGGAACTTGCCTCAAGAACCTTCAAGTTGTTGTGAGTGCTGGATCTATCCCTAATTTTGATGAAGTCCTTAAAACAGGCACCTCAACTTCATTCAAGATCACAGGAGAATTGATTCCTTCTCCCGCTGAAGGTCAAAAAATTGAAATGATCGTCAAAACTGGTGTTCATAAAGTTGAGATTATTGGATCTTGTGATGCTAAAAAGTATCCCATGGCTAAGAAATCCCACACGATCGAGAAGCTTCGTGAGAATGCCCACTTGAGACCTCGTTCTAACCTTATTGGGTGCGTTGCGAGAATCAGAAACAATCTTGCTTATGCCACTCATATCTATTTCCAAACCAATGGTTTCTAGTATATCCATACTCCTCTCTTGACTGGTTCAGATTGCGAAGGAGCAGGTAGTTTTCATTTTCATTGCAATTTGCTTATTTCTCCTTTTGAAATTGTTTTCTAAACTATTTCTGATTTTTTTAAAGGTGAAATGTTCTAAGTTACCACTGTCCTTCCTAAACCTTCGGAATCCATTAAAGTTAAGCACATCCCTACTGACAAGGAGGGCAGAATCGATTACACTAAAGACTTTTTCAAGAAACCAACTTTCCTCACTGTTTCTGGATAACTCTCTGTTGAAAACTTTGCCTGTGCACTCTCCAATGTTTACACTTTTGGACCAACCTTCAGAGCTGAAGTTTCTCACACTACTCGTCATCTTGCAGAGTTTTGGATGATTGAGCCTGAAATTGGTAAAATATAAGATCTTATTACCTTCCTCAAATTACTTAATGTTTATTTTTCCCTCTTTTAGCTTTCGCTGATGTTCATGATGTCATCGACTGTGCTGAAGGATACGTTAGATTCTGTCTTGAGTATGTCTTAAACAACAATCAAATGGATTTAGAGTTCCTTCAAGAAAGAGTCAAGGCTGGTTTGATCCCTTATCTTTAGGATATCATCAGCCAACCATTTGCTAAAATCAGCTACACTGATGCTATTGCTCTTCTTCAAACTGTAAAATCATACTTTTTAGCTGCTTTTAAATTAATATTTTATGTTTTTTCTCTTCAAGGCTGTTAAAAACGGCAAAGTATTCGAGAACAAAGTCGAATGGGGTGAGGAACTTGCAACTGAGCATGAAAGATTCTTGGCTGAGGTCATTTTCCGCAAACCAGTAGCTGTCTACAACTATCCAAAGGGATTCAAAGCTTTCTACATGAGATTGAACGAAGATGGAAAGACTGTGGCAGCTTTCGATATGCTTGCCCCTCAAGTAGGAGAGCTTATTGGAGGATCTCAAAGAGAAGAGAGACTTGATGTCCTCGAGAAAAGAATGGTGGAATCAGGACTTAACCCAGAAGAATACTGGTGGTATCTTGATCTCCGTAGATACGGATCTATTCCTCACGGTGGATTTGGACTTGGTTTCGAAAGACTCTGCATGCTTGCCTCAGGTGTTGAAAACATCAGAGACGTTATTCCATTCCCTCGTACACCTGGAAATGCTGAATTCTGATCTTTTCCAGCTTAGAATTTAACATTAAGATAAAAGTCTCTCAATAGGAATACAAATTATTTGTGTGTTAATCTTTTAGCATATTCCAAACATTTAAATAAGAACAATCTCGATTAGCATTCCATTTAACCTTAATTTTAGTATTTGAAATTGAAGTATAAAGCGTTTATCAATCTTAATAACCTTGAAAGGCAGATTGCTTTTGATTAACTTTTTAAAACATTATCATTTGCTTCATTAATTTTATTTTCATTCAAAGAAAAAAGTTGAGTTATTTAATCTTTGTATTCAATTTTTTCTCATAGAATTTCTTTATTTACAGAAACTAAAAACAAAAAGATATGTTTATCTGTTCAAGAGTACCATTTAGCTATTTCTAAGCTGGAAGTAGTCTCCAGCAAAAAACCTGCTAACGATTCTTCAAAAAATTGATAGATAATTTTAAAGAACACGTGAACGCTCAGGGACAGTTACCATAACTTAAGCAGAAGTTAAACAAGGAGTATAATCCGGAATATCTATCTGCTGAATTTCAAAAGTATACTCTAGAGCTGGGCGTTCCTCCAATTAACTCATACAACAGTGTTCATCCAAAAGTCATAGAGACAGATGTGTTTTCATAGAAGATGATGTTCCGTATTGCAGCTTAAACTCAGTTTTTGGCTTGGATGAGTTAATACGATAAACTCGTTGATTATATGGTTGCAAGTGACAAAGAAAATATCAATAAGATTTGTGAGGGACGTCTTGCTCAAAAGATCAATGAATTCGTAGAACGAGTTGATAAATCGTCTCTTAAATTAGCTAAAATCATCCCTTCAGAAAATCTAGATATTTTGGTTTATCCTGAATATCAATACCACAAGACTGTCGAGGGTGTGTCCATGCATAGGCATCTGAATCTACATACTTCATAGTACTTTAAAAGTGAAACGAAAGATAAGTTAATTTATTCTTAAGTGGAATAGAAAAAGCAAAGTAAATGGGCTATCTTGAATCTTAAAGATCCCATGGCTGATGAAGGAGACGATAAATCAAAGGAATAACTCACTTTAAATCAGTATTTGATTTCATTTTAGACGAATATCAGATTGAATCTAGTACGTAGAGCTGATGAGTCAAAGATCGTTTATGGGTCATCTGATTTATCATTCTATTCAGCTCATTTCTTCTAAATCGAAAACATCCGCAGCTATTCTCAAGATACTAATTATCTATTCACTGATATTGATGGGATACTTTCAGGAAATCCATTTGTATCTTCTTGAGAGAGAGATATTAGCACACTGCGTAATGTATTTAAAAAAAGAAGAAGGAGAGGCTAATAAATCAGATAAATATTGTAAGAATATGTTTATGTTTTAGTAACTGAAAAGATTGATAATAAATCAACCTTCATATCTAAAATTTATTATGTTTAGGCGTCATGGATACTCAAATTGTGGCCAGTAATAACATCAGATAGTTGCTTAGCTTCTGAAATTAAACAAAAAGGTAATTAATTTATTAAAAAATACAAAAAACAAAGTACAGATTGCATTCTAAACTGCAGCATAAAATGGGACTTTAAGTTTAAAAATTTACAATTAATTTTTTTTCTGAACTAGAATAAAAGATAGTTTATTTGTTATCATGAAAAATTGGTCTTTTTATCAGATGCTCTACTTCTAACAAGGTGGGCAATTAATTGTTAAATATCAATAATTCTCACAAGCTGCGTGGTTATTCAAACTTTTGGTTCTTACCAGCAGAAAAACAAGAAAAATGTAAGAATGACAAATTTTAAAATAACTTTTGAGGGTATAATTCAGAAAGAAATCCTGTAATTAAGAGCGAAGAAGAAGCAACCAATGTTGAAAAGGGTAACAATTTAGATTGCCTGGTTGACTCTTCCGAAGAAATTTTACGAATACATTGAATTTATATTTCCATGTGCAAAGAAAGGGAGACGAGGGAAAAAAATAAAGATTCGGAGAAATCAAAATAAATAAATTTAGAAGCTGCAAAACAATCAACTTTAAGGAAAGAGATAGGATTCTTAATAATTTTTAAAGGAATGTCAGAGGGAAACGATTGGATCTCTAAGAAGATCGATAAGTTTGTGGTCGTCAACAAGAGACTCGGAAAAGGTGCTTTTGGTACTGTATTTCGTGGATATTTTGAAGATGATGAGAGCAAACTTGTAGCAGCGAAACAGATACCCATAAAGAACATTTCAAACTCAGATAAAATGATTAAGCTCATCAAGCGAGAAATTAATAACCTGCAAAAATTAGATAGCAAGTGTAAGTTTGTTTTATTTCTCATAAAAGTGCTATGCTATTAAGTTTGTTTTAGCTATTATTCTCCTTTTTGTTTGTTTGAAGATATTGTGAAACTCTACGATGTTTCGAGAACTCCTAACAATCTGTACATGTTCTTGGAATACTGCATGGATGGAGATCTCAAGGAGTATCTGAAGAAAAAGAAAGGGGGAATGATCAGTGAGCCAGAAGCGATAAAATTCTTTTAGCACATCGTGGAAGGGTTTAAAGAACTTCAAAAAAATTAAATTATTCATCGAGATATTAAGCCAGCTAATATTATGCTGAATTAAGGTCGTGCGAAGATTTCTGATTTTGGATTCTCTAGACAATTAGAAGCAGATAACTAGCAGTATTTGACATTGTTGGGATCTCCTTTGTATATGTCACCTTAGATTCTAGAAGGGACAAAGTTTTCATCCAAATGCGATGTATGGAGTGTAGGACTTGTATTCTATGAGATGCTTTACGGAAAGACTCCTTGGATGGGAACTTCACAGTTGAATTTATTCAATAATATCAAAGAAAAGCCATTAGTATTCCCAGCTGAACCTGTGAGAAGTGAAAATGTTAAGAGTTTGATTCGTAGAATGCTTCAACTCAAAGAGGAAGAAAGAATATCTTGGAGTGATGTATTCTAAGATGATTTAATTGAAAGAGACAGGAAACTCATGGAGGAGAGTGTACGTTTAATAGAAGACAACCCAGATTAAATGGATAAATCAGTTATTGAAAATGGAGCTTATGTTACAACAAATCTAGTCGTGAACTATTTGAAGAATGTCGATGAGTTAGACACAGAAACAGATGATAGAGGTACTCCTAAGAATCAATCGCCATCTTCAGGCTAGAGAGATTGGTAGCAAGGAGATGATACCAAATAAATGACTACTGGAGAGGATAAATATCAATTCGAGGAGAAAGCTGAATAAGTAGTAAAAGCCTAAATTGATCACGAGAAAATGAGGAAAAATATCATGAAAGTCAACGAGTACATACTCTACGAGAGGAATGTATCATTCTTCTACAATTTTGTTATCCAAAAAATCATCAAATGTTTCAATGCTAGCTCCCTCTAAATCAGTGGAGATCTCTATTTTAGAGTCATCTTTGCAATATGTAAATGCTAGAACATCAACCTCGAGAGAGTCTCCGCAATGCTGAAATCACCTGTGAGTGAGTTCAACTAACTTCTATGGAAAAACTACTAATTATCGAAGGAATACACTAAAACTCAAAAAACAATCGCTCTTGATATTTTCCATTCCAAGAAATTCTTCCAAGAACTCATCAAGAAGACGTCAGAGGTGATCGAAAACACCTTGAAGAAAGATCCTAGCAATAAGGATATATTAAGGAAATTCTAAGAAGTCATGAATGATAGATTTGCTTAGGATCCTAATTTCAAGCAAGTCTACTAAATGACTCTAGCCTAGCTGCTGAGTATCCTCAAGCCAATGGTACCTTCGACTCCTAAAAAAGACTTACTAATTATCACTAGGTATTTGCTTGTCTGCTAGAATCCTTATTCTGAATTCAACAACTCTGATTTCGATTTCAATAAGTTCTACGAGGAAATCGACAATTGTACCACTGACTTTATCCGAGAAGAAGTCAGTAAGAAACTGATAACACTTTCATCATGAAATATTATATTTTTATATTCTTTAAAAATAAAATTTATCCTCTCTGTATTTGTGTCATTTAGAATTCTTTCACTAATTGTTTTTTTCTTTTTTCCCATCTAATATTCATAAACATAAAATAGCATTCACATTTGTTATTTGTTGAATATTTCTAACTTACTATTAAGAAGGTTTTGATTTTGAATGGATTTTAGTGAATAGGATTTAGGAATAAACAAATCAAATAAGCACGCAAAGTAAGGATTAGAAAACTCAAAACAAAAAGTGATATTTCGAGCAATATTAGCTTATGGACACTGTCCGAAGCCAAACCATATATTCTAAGCTTAAAAGAGATTAGAAAAGCAATTCCTCTCTTGAAAAGATAAGAGAAGATGTCTACAGATAAACAAAGCCTCTTTTAGATTAAGTGAGAAAAATAATGGAGAATTCTACAGAATTAGCAATCAATATGAGCAAGTAATCTACTGACACGATTAGCTTCTCATAACTTCAAGAGGAATTGTTTAAAGTAATATCAAAGTTTGATTTGTTTTAATGAAAATAACTGGCAATCTAACTCAAAATGGATTTCATGTGCTTTTGTTTTCTATTCTTTAGAAAATAGAAGGTCAATTGAAAAACAGTTGCTATTATTTAATGCACACAACACTAGAGTATGCACTAACGGATAATGATATCGCATTTCAATCGACAGCGAAGAACAGCGAAGGAAATGAATCAGATCATATTGTGGGGTATCTTCATGCAATCAAATAGCATGTGCAAATAAAACCAGGTGGAGATCTTGAAAGAATAGGAAAAAGATTGTTTGGGGGAGGGTATTCTGAAGGATCTGAAGAAGAAGGTTTTTTTGATGAATTTAGTGACTTTGGATGCTCCACTCCGATTGAATAATACTGTCCTCCTTCACAAGTATAAGAGATTTGAAGTTATGTCATAAATTTTTGATGGTTTTTAGAACAAAAAAGAAACCTTTTTTTGAATTTAGTTAGGTGGAAGCCCTGATGAGAGACGACCAATGAGAAAGAGAGAAGATCATAAAAAAGAGCTAAGTAAAAATGGGAAAATAGAGTAATTAGAGAAAGAGAATGATGCTTTGCAAGAACAAATAAAAGAACTAAAAGAAAAAGTTAAAAATCGAGAGGAAATCGCTCAGGTACTAACAACTGGATATGTCAAGGATATGACGCATATGAAAGAGATGCTATTCAGGCAATCGAAGCTAGAAAACCCAGAATTCTATGAAGTGCAGTATTTCGATGGAGTCTAAGTGCTTTCCGAGAAAGATAGAACTATTCTTAATGAAAAGCTTAAAAGTTTGAAAATGTAATACGAACGAAAAACATAAGAACTTCTTAGAAGGCTGATTGCTGTTCACAATGAAACAGAAAAATACAAAAAGCTTCTCAATGCAGCTACTGACGCTTAAGCTGATGGGCTATAAGAAGCTCTGAAGAAAGTGTTTCAAATTGAAGAGAGTCCTTACAAAATATGGAAAGCAGTTCAAGATCTAAAAGGAAATGCATTTATATTTACGGTATTTGAGAAATAGCGACCAGAAATGGGGATTAATTATAAGGAAGTTAATAAAATGATGATGTCCAAGAAAGCATATGAGAGTGAATATGCTGAATACAAAGCAGAAATTGATGAGTAGATATGTGCACTTATAAAAAAGACTGCTGCGTAGCTAGAAGAAATGAGGGAAGAGCTTGCTTAAAAGGATAAATAAATTGATGAACTCTGTGAGAAACCGCCTTTAGGAGTTGATGATGCAGAGATTAAAAAAATACTTGCTGCAAATCAAAAACAAGGTTATTTTTTTTTAATACAAAAAATGGATTAAGATGGCGAAAAAAAATGAGCATGTTAAATTAGAAGTATTTATGAATATCTTTGTTTTAGTTGAGACTAAGTTTACAGCTCAAATCGAGGAGATGACAATGACTATTGACAGAGAGAAGTTAAGAAGTGCGATTTTAAGATGGTCTTGCATCGGGAAAATGATAAAATCAACTTCTGGTGCACAAAGTCAACAAATTAAACTAGACACCAAAAAAATGCTGACATTATCAGAGATGAACAGGAGCAATGCGGAGGTCTAATTAGTTGCAGCAAAGGAAGAAATTCAGAGATTGTCAAATGAACTGCAAAGTACAAGGTCATAGCAAGTTAGTCTTGAATGTGAGAAAAAAAATCTATTGGAGAGAGGAAGTACATTACGAGAGAAAACAAAGCAATTATGTGATTATTTGAGGGTTGTCAAAAAGGAGAAACATGAATGCGAGATGGGCAAGACAGTCGCAGAAACTTTATTGAAGCAGGTGTTTCTCAAAATGGGTAAATAAATTGATGATGCAAGAAGAATTTTGTTTGGTTTGAGACAGTTATTTATTGTTTTTTAGGAACGAAACTGAGTGACGAGTAATTCGAGGATTTAGATTTAGAAGACGATAAGAAAGCAAGTAGCAAAGTGTTTTAGGAGAAGCTAAAAGGGTTAAACAAGAAATAATTTAGAGCCATACGAGAGAGCTAGTTAGTTTAGAATAAAGTTGATTAAGCGAAGGAAACGATCTTCGAGGGAATAGAATTCGAAGAGAAAGGTGTTTAGACTGTTGCTCGTGGTGTAACAACAGAATTCGGGTCGTTTGAAGAATAAACAACAGTAGATAAAGACATCGATTAGGATTATTATAGTACTGAGAATGGATCCTAACAATAATAAAATTAAGGTTAAAAACAAGGGGAATTAATAGATTCTGAAGATTAAACCGATATAGATGCTGTATCGTTTTAAAATAAGGAAGAAGAACTTAAGAAATTGATAGCAGATTCCAAACAGTTAAATACACTTATTTCATAAGCTCAACTTGAATCACTCTAAGCCAAAGAAAAACTAAGATAGTAGATTGAAGAATCAGCGAAATTGCAAGAGAAAATAGACGAGATGATTCAGCAGATTCAGGATAATAAAAATGCATAGAAACTTGAAACAGATCGAGATGCATAGCTGAAATTAGAAAATTAAAAACTTTTAGAAAAAATCAAATAATAACAGAATTCTATTGAAAAATCAAATGAGGCAATAAAGCAGCTGTAGGAATAGTGTAAACTAAACAAGGCTAACTAAGGAATTCAGAAAAATAAAGGAAATACTAGTATTTCAGACAATGGAGTGATCGATTAAGAAACAATTTAAGATGAACAAAAAGAAGAAGTGGATCAACGTGGAGACACGTAAAATGAAGAAATTTCTGGGGAAGGTGTTGGCTAATAAGATTCTGCAATTAATGAAGGAGGAGATAAGTAAACTACTTTTAAATCAAAATCACTTAAAAGAGAAAATGCAAGAGGTGTTTCTGAGAAAAACAAAAGAAAACAGATTACTACCAGCATTAACACGAATCCTCGATTTCGTGTATTTTAGAGATTATTTGAGGATTCAAAGGATAAAGAGAGTAGAATGGAAGAGTTGACAAGATAATTAAAAAAATTGGAGACTCTTCATTGGCAAGAAGTGCTCTCCATTCTGAATCTTTACAACAGTACAAATCATTTTTAAAAGATTGTTCATTTAGTTAGAAATACAAGAAACCTGTAAAATATTTTATTTTGATTTTTCTTCTTCCAAACCTGCTTTTTAGAAGATCTTGAGCAGTCTGAAACATCTTAAGTATTATTACCATACCAAGAATCTTAAGTTATGTAACGAATACCTTATTATTTGTTAAGTTACTTTGATCTCTCTTCCTTTTTATTACTTAGCCCCAAGAGCCCAGAGAATATCTCGGGAAGTTAAAGTGCTCGCTTCACAATCCCACACAGCAGAAATGCTGACGAGATTCATTCTGCATTTACAATCAACAACAATAAATTTCCTACCATACCTACACCAGGTAACATGTCAAGTCGTGCAGAATATTACTTCAAACGGAATAAGGAATTCAATCAGAATAGTCTGAAAAACACAGCTTATGCCTCTCTTGTTCTACCAAGTGATTTTGATAGTATCTTAGGTGAAAGTGAACAAGAAGATCAAGACAAAAATAAAATTTGCTTAGAATAGATTTTCGATTCCTACAGAAAACAACGCATTCCTCTATCGCATAGGTAGTTCTCAGCTAATAACTAGATAGGAGCAAGACGAAAATCGTACATTAAAGAATAAGATTCATAACCCAATAATCTGTATGATCAACCTTACAGTGCAAGAAAATTAATAATAAACGAATATGATATCTGTCGGCACAAGAGTTTACCTGCTACAGATAATCCAAATGAAGTCAATTCAGAGGCACTAATGAAGTGTAAGAAGAGACTTAATTATTAGATTTGTTTGTAAAAACTACAAGGAATAAATAATTATTTACTTAATTTGTTTTTTAAAGTGGAAAAATAAGTCAAAAGAATGAGAGATTTAGGTCATCTTTAGGATACAAAATAATCAATGAATGCGTCATAAATGCAATAGCCAACATCGCCACAATTATTAGCAAGATTATCCTCTTCATTTGGGTATCTAATAGGAAATATTCTATGATTGAGTTATTTTTTAAAAAATGTTATTTTTTAATTGCTTTAGAAGTGCCCAAAAATCAAAAATAGATACAAATAACTTCCGTGGAGCAACTACAAATCCTAGAAGCAGGCATAAAATAAGCAATAACAGTAGTAGTGGTTTTGAAGGAACTAATGTTTTCCTTCCAGATACAATATCAACTCTACTTCTCAAAGGCAAGTCAAATATGAATTAATTTTCTGTGAATAGTTCGCAAATTGCAATTTCTCATCAACCAAGGTAGTTTGATAAAAGGAGTTGAAAATGCAGTAAATTCTCTGATTTTGATAATATCATTTTGAAGTGTTGTAAACTTCTAACAATGTTTCCTTTTTTTCAAATAAATACAACATATTCTAAGTGTTTTCATGTAAAGTACAAATATCAAGAAATTTCTTTAATAAAATATCAAATCATGAATTTATCTTTCAAAAGATAGGAGGATTCATCTTTATTGTTTTTTTTACACATTCTCATTCAAAAAAAAGATACGAACTGACAAATTGAAGTACAGCTTTAGAGTTATTATCAAAATTGAAAGCTGAAGGGGAAAGAGCCAAAAAAATGAATATGAAATGAAAAATAACTGAAATGAGGAATAATTTTCAGATAATGTGTTGATTCTTCGACAATGAAGATATTCAGAAGGCAGCTATAAGAGACTAACCAATAATCCCAAGAGGTTTCCATAAGATAAGCTAACAGGGTCTGCTAATTTATCAGGCAAGAACCATATTACTGAGAACTCAGTGATGATTGCAAAAAATTTACCATGCAATTTTCTAGGCTTCCCTAAATACCATATAATTCTAGCCTCTTAAACTGTATGTTTATCCATATAATGCATATTTACTTGAATTAGCTATTGAGCATGTCATTAACAAATTAGTAGTCATCCCAAACATATTTCCTAAACCATTACACAGAAAAAAAATTAAGTAGGCTGGAGTTGAAAAATTGGTCTCTTGTTCATATTTACTTGTAATTTAAATGTAAATTCATAAGCATAACACATATACACTCTAATTGATTTCAATTGATTTGATTGATGGAGGAAGAGGGTAGGAGATACTTATTAATATATAATTGCTTTTCCACCTTTCTACTAAATAGAATTAAATAAACTTCAATCCCTCCTCCCCCCCCCCCCTCTTCTTTATTATTACTACTTCTAATATCTTTGGTCTGTATCTTAAAATAAAACACTCCCTTGATTTCAAAATTAAATTACGAAATAAATCGACTGCATCATAACACTTTTATTGCATTTTTTTAATTTGATGTGTATTTATTTTTATGTTTGTATTTTTTATTGTTATTTTTCTTCTCTTTTCAATATGAGCAAAGAAGGAGAGAGATTGCTTTGTTAAATCTATCGCTCCTAGCTATTGCAACAAATAATAATCTTATTATCTTTCTATCGCTTTCTTTGCATATATAGCATGATATTTTATTTATATCATATGAGTGAATGAGTAGATCGATGATATTGTAGTTAAATTGATATTTTTGCAAACATTTCTTGATTTTTGGTGGCTCCAAGGAAAATGCGAATTTAGAGAGGAGGATATATAACAGAGAGAGAATTTGAGCTGCAATGATGAAAGCGTTTATTTTTTGTTTTTCAATTGAAAAAGCTTTAAAAACTAATCGGAATTCATGAGAGAAACATGCTAATATAAGTTGATAATGTCAAATAGTAAAATGACAGCATCTGCAAACGGACCATCCCAAAGGATGAAGTAATTACATGTTGTCTCTTAGAATATTGTTTGATGAGGGGTTATCATCCTAAAACTGCACCATTGATATGCTCCGCTCTTTTCTCTCTCTTTGTTTGGGTTAATTGGGCGCATTCCTTGGGTAATTTGAATCTTTGTTTGTGTCTCTCAAATGATAATTAGCTCTCTCCCATTTAGTTTCTTAAAATTAATTCAAATTTGTCTCTTCGTTTAAATCCGCAAGGGAGTGTGTGATCAAATTAGTACATAGGATTCTTCCCAAATTAATTAATTTTTGTATTGGCTTTAACTGCTTTTAGTCGTTTGGACAAAAAATAAACAGCTTACAGATCTTAATATATTTTTAACATAAAATTTTGTTTTTTATTAGTATTCATAAGATAAATGCCTTTGCGGGGTTGGGGTTGGGGTTGGGGTTGGGGTTGGGGTTGGGGTTGGGGTTGGGGTTGGGGTTGGGGTTGGGGTTGGGGTAGCGGAAGGGGTAGGGTGTGTGG
>Ga0302271_10000835_pt1 | contig 30274 bp, 10 predicted proteins | sample III_Bog_N1_1_FD_198767 | JGI IMG/M metagenome (GOLD analysis project Ga0302271, IMG submission 198767) | Peat permafrost microbial communities from Stordalen Mire near Abisko, Sweden - III_Bog_N1_1 | ecosystem: Environmental > Terrestrial > Soil > Wetlands > Peat | place: Sweden: Abisko... | reverse complement strand
TGATGCTTCTTTTTTTGAAAATGCAATATTATTTGTATGTGATATTTGTATTTAACAGTATTCCTAATAAAATAACTAAGGAAGAATATGCCATCTGTGATCTCAATAGTTCCACCAAAGATTCTTTTGGAAACCACCCTCCCAGTTTACAAGCATAATATGAATAAGATTTCTTCAAAATTAATATTCCTAATTAATTTGAACAGACAAATAAATAGACACAGTCATCCAACAAGTGGAGTATTCTTTTTCAACAAAAGCAAACTCAAGTCTTTATTAAATTGCTTAGCAATAAAAAACTAATTATTAATCATGTCTCATTTATTTTGTTTTTAGTCTATGACCATTTTTTATTTTAAAATATCCTGCTATTTATTAAAAGCATGTTTTTGATTTGAATTGAAATGTTACATAAATACCGAATATATGGCAATTATAATAATAGTTTAAACACGCACGGGAATACATTTCATTTGCTAGTTTTCAAATATTAAAATGGAAGATCATTTATTTTTAATTTAGTTTGATATCCTGTAAATAAAAACTTTCTTTGCGCTTTTCATTTTTTCTTAGGAGTTGATGAGATTTTCATCATTATTTTTGAAAAATTCAACAGAAAATAATAAATGTTTTTGATTTTCTTTATTGTCTCTTTGTTTGATTTGATGTTATCTTAGCCTTTAATTTGGATTATTAGGCTGGTTTCTATTGTATTTATGTATTATTATTTTATTATTCATGCTATTTGCTTGAAGGGGAGAAAGATAAATATTTATTTATTGTTAATTTTCTTATTGAAAGATTTAATTTTTCATTCTTTTTTTGACTATTTTATGGAAAATATTTCATTTTTCTTAAAACTTTTATTTAGTTTTATTGAGCTTATTTAGCATTGGAGTATGTTAAATATATAATAACAATCCAAGCTAAAGCATGTTAAAATGCCTAAGAAATACTAATCAGTGAATGGATATCACAGTATGTATTCTTGGAAATAAAAAGAAAGCAGTCATATCAATAGCATTGTTGTTGTTGTCGTTGTGGTTGTATTTTGAAAACAATAATATAATTTAGGAAAGAGAGAGAAAGAGATGAGAATGCTAGAAAATAAGACTAAAGAATGATGAGCTAGTCCAACTTATGTTTGTGTATGTGTATTGAAGCCTAGTCATCAAACTTTGTCAAATCTTCTCGTTTGCATATGCTCTTTAAAAACATTATTTCTTTAAGCTGCAAAACTTGAAAAATTATTTAGTTCTGTGATTTCGGGAGTGCGAGAGGATCGGGGATATTTTTGTTGTTTGCTTGCTCAATTTATTTGCGAGAGAAACGAATGAATGTAATGACTGGATAGTTTATCCAGCCATTTGTAGTAGTAGAGAGGAAAGTTTTGTAACAATTCCTCTTTTGTTTCTCTCAGCAAAAAGAATGAGCACTCATAGATAGCACTATGAGATTGGCCTTAAAAATTTCTCTTAAGTGGTGGGAAGGTTTGTAAATATTCTCTTGAAAATGTCAAAAACTTTACAGAATGAACTTTTATTTACGTTATGCAGCTGTTGTGGATGTATTAATTAGGATTCTTATTGATATTATGGGGCAGATGATATTGCTATGAATTCCGCCAAATATTAATTGATCGTTAATCGATTAATAATTATTCAAGGGGGAATCTCGCTTTGAAAAATTAATTTTTAGATCTTTGGGTGTCAGGAGAGTGGGAGAATCTAAGAACCAAAGGTAATCAGTTAGGATTTCTGTTGTATTGTTTAAAATAAGTGCGTTAATATTATTTAGTGTTTTTAAACATTCATTTCTGGAAAAATGGCATTTTTTTCAATTATTATTTTTACATTTTTTAAAGGTCATTTCAAGATTTTTTTCTTTGAGATATTTGAAGATAGCTAAGTAGGTCAGGAATGCAATTGCTTGAGGATTCTTGTCTTCATATTGATTTTAGAGTTCTTGCGAAAAATAGCATTTCTGAGAATATCTTAACTGTATTAGGAACTCACAAAGGCAAAGACAGGTCATTAGATCCTGATAAATATGGGACTCCTTCAGTAATTTGATCTCTTTGAAACTAAACTTCATTTAGAAGACAGGCAAAATGAAAACAAAGAGGGAATAGTAAGTGAATGGGGGTCTTTCACACATTTGAAAGGCTTTTTTGCAAATCACCCCTATTGTAAAATTTCACAAGTGTCACATTCAAAACAATCTAGCTGTATTTCTTATCTTAAGTGAGCAAAACATTTCTCAATTTGATTTTTATTGTTTAAATTTTGAGAGATTTGATATTTATTTATTTAATTTTCAATTTGAGAGATTATTTATTTCTATTTTGATTTTGAAAGATAAATAGATACTTTTTTCTTTAGTTTAAAATTTTCCAAAGAGAAAGCCTATTTAAAAACTGCATGAATAATAATACTAAATTACGCCATTTATTAATATTCTTCTCTTCGATTTAGTGAAAAAGCTCCCTCCTGTCGAAGGGAGAAAAAGAGGATTTTAAAAACTGTTTTAAAAACATTTGATACTTTTAACATGAAGTTGTAGCATTCAAAAACTGCAAAAACTTGACTTTATAAAAAATTATTGATGCCCCTTGCGATGCTGCTTACTTAAACATGCTCGTAATGAGTGATAGTAATGCAAGTTACCTGCGTCATGGTTTATAGTTTGTCATGAGGCGCCTTGATTTGGAGCTTTAAAAACATAGGTCAAGGCGAACGACGAACAGGCAACTATTTTTTTAAAAACTCTTGCGAGAAAGGGTTAAAAAATTTCATTACGAATAGCAATTCGGATTTAAGCTAGCGTGGGCTAAAGAAGGGGCAGGCTCAGAGGGAAGTATGCTTTTTTTGTAGTTGCTTTAAATAGCAACTATTTTTTCTTCCTCTTGCCTTTTTTTAAGGAGTTTTCTCTTTTTAATTTTTATTTAACTCCTTAATTATTATTATCAACAAGAAAGATCACTTTCACAAGGGTCTAGCTTGATCAAATGGCAAGTTAAGGGGACAAATCAAACTGAATCAGGGATAATTTGAATTCAATCTCTTTTGGCATAGAAGAAAAAATCCCAATTCCTAGATTATGAAAGATAATAATATTTTTTTTTCTTCTCTCTCTCTTACTTCTTCCCCCACAAGCAGATACATTCAATTCCGTAGCTAACTGAATTTAATTAATTGATCAATTCAAGTGCTTTCTATTAATATCAAACCTTTAATCTGTTTAAAAATATATTTTTTAAATTTATAAGATTTTTCATAAGATAATTAAGAAATTTTATGGATTTTCCAATGAAAATGAATGATGGATTTACAGAATATGTAAAAGTTGATTAGTTTTAAAGACAACGAATAAAATAAAGTTGAGATAAACAGTAAAATAGTATTTATTTGAACATTTGATTAAGAAAAAGTATTCTAGAATTAATATTTAATAGTTTTAATTGCTTGGCTTATTTTTATAAAAGCTTCTCAATTAATCATCATTTTCAGCTAGAAGACCTGATCTGATATTTCGTCTTGGAGATCAATTCAATGAAATTTCTGAGTTTGTATAAAATAGCTATAGCAGCTACTGCTCCATGACAGATTTGTTTATTGGTTTAGAAATATGAATATCTGCTCCTACTTAGAGACATTTCATTTTACTCTGTAGATCATCAAACGCTGAGCACACAGCTATTTTTAAGTCTAGGATCTCTTTATCTTAGATTTTTTATCTAATTATTTCAATAGCTTAAAGTCCATCCATTATTGGCATGTTAACATCCATAAAAACAAGATTAAAAGGCTGATTTTTTGAATTGAATTCAATAATTTTATCTATCGCTTGCTGTCCGTTGAATGCTTCTTCTATTATAAGATTTGGATTCTTCCCTAGCATCATGCGTAGCACTGTGATGTTTATGTAAGTATCGTCAACAATGAGGATTCTCTTTTAAGTTTTAAAAATCCAATCAACAGCTTGAATAGGTACAGGATGCACTTGATTTGATTCTGTGACACTCAGATCATCAATTTCATTGTTTTTACTCGGTGTGAAGTAAAGAAGCGGGCTAGGGCATATTTCACAGGAAGCCTATTTAGTTAAATGATTGAATTTTATATCAGATGCTGTTTAAATACCATTTAGATGCTAAGTACTTCCATAAGTTGAAATCTTAGAATTTGTCATTATTTGTGGCTTTAAGGGAGGAGTAAATGGGCCTAATTATAATTAAGTTGATAGCATTTATGGAGATGGTGGTACATTTTTGCTAATGCTGCTTTGATTGTTGAGGTTGATAACTGGATTGCTGTTGTCTATGGGAGTGTCACTTCCTCTGCAGCTATTGATCTGATGAAAATAAGAGTAATTAGTGATCGGAGGATGCTGACTAGGCAGTTAAATATTTGGTGAAATGAGACAAGAAGCACTCAAATCTGTATTTTAAGTTAGAACATGTCTGCCCTTATTTCCAAGAGTCCAATTCCGCTGTCTTTTTTATAAATCGCAATAAAAAGAAGGAGGGATCTACGCTGCTTGCAATGGAATTCGCAAGGAATTAAGTCTCTAGCGAAAATCCCTCTTTTCCTGCTAGGGAACATAAAATGGACTCTTACCTCCGTTAAATGGCAAACAAGAAATTTCTTTTAATTATTCAGGATGCGTGTTTTTTCGTATTGTTGGAGATGGCTCAAGAGGGAAATCGATATCAAAGACATAAGAGTCTTATTGAGAGTTAGGAAGATTATTATTAGTATTTCTAATGTAGCCTTTTTATAATTCAGATAGCTGAGCTTGAATTCTCGGACTGCCAAGATGGATACTATTATTCAAATTGTTAAAACAAGAAATGAATGCAGTTGCTTAATTACTCGTATTGTTGTTGTTTGGATTCAGCTCCTCTTACTCGTCGATGTTTTCCATTTCAAGTTGAGAATTCTCATCTAGATTCAATTCCATGAAAATATCGAACTTAAATGAAGAGCCTTTCCCGACTGAGCTAGTCAGCAGAATTTAATCAGAAGGCCCTAGAAGTTAAACAAGATTCTTAGTGATCACAAGGCCAAGTCCTACTCCATGCCTATTTGATCCTTTGCTATGGTCAAAAGTTCCGTAAAGTTAAAAAAGTTTTTTTTGAAGAGAAAGTGGAATGCCAACTCCCGTATCTGAGACTGTAACAGACAAACAATCTACTTAAGAAGACTGCGATAGCGACACAGAAATAGATCCTTTCTAGGTGAACTTTATTGCATTTGTGAGAAGATTGAAGATAATTTATTTGAAGCGATTAGAATCAGATTGGATAAGAGTATTTTAAAGATCGATATTCTTCTTGATTTGAATAGCTGGTTTGCTGAATTAAATCTACACGAGGTTTATCACTTCATCGACTGTTTTCTCAACATCAAATTTTGTTATTATTAATCTTAATTTCTGCTTCTACAGCCTAGAGTAATCGAGGATATCATTCAAAATTATTTCCAACATTTTCCCAGATTTTTTTATCAATTCCAGCTACCCTCTCACAACAAATACATCATCTTCTTACTCAGCCATTTCAACAATAGATAGAATCCCATTAAGGGGAGTCTTCAATTCATGTGTCACTGAAGCCAACAATTAATCTTTGTACTAATCAATCTCTTAGAGACGCTCATTCACAATTATCTAACTGATTTCCTTCATAACAATGACAAAATACATCTCTCCATCCCAGAATACTTTCTTAGCAATGATATTCATACTCTGTTTTTCTTATTGTTTATTTAAATACCATCCAACTGAAATATATGGAGCTAGGAGTTTTTGCTATTTTTAGTTTTCTTCTTCTTCTTGTTCGTTTTGTTGGTCTGAGAAATACTCAAGGATATCCTCAAAAAGGCTCATATTCGTGATTTCATTCGCTGATCCATGCAGAAACATCTTATTTAAACTAATTTCAAAAAAAAAATAATATAAAAAGACATGTAATAACTCCTCGCATCTAAACCATAATACAGTAGAACAAAAGACAACTTAAATCATTCAAAAGTCTAAATTGTTTTATTGATTCAGAATGAAAACTAAATCAACAGCGCTTGCTTTTAAGATTCAGAGAAAAATCCAGTCGAAATTATCTGAAAGACTCAATCCAAAAGAAGATTGATTTAAATTAAGCTACCAGAAAGCAATAGCTGCATACACGCATCCAGATACCCAAGTATTTGATATGATCCTTAGATTATTAATTTACATTCTAAAGCAAATATCATTTTTATAAATGATCTTTTTTCCTCCCATTCTGACTAGAATTAGACTAGCATGTAAATTTGTAAAATGGCTTTCAAAATATAAAATATATCTCTTATTTAAAAAGATCCCTCTTATTACATCATCTTATTCTTTTTTTCCCCATATTTTTTTATCATTTTTGCACTCACCTGTTTTTTTTCGGAGGAGAGTGATAGCCTTAGGAAGGTTTGCTTTTCGGGGAATCGACGAATATTCTCTTGAGCTCTTCGTCTAGAAATTGGCTGGCTGTGTTTTTGAGAATCTCGTGGCAGACTTAATTTGAACAAAGTACATCGAAGCTTTTCTCATCAAGAGACTATTTTGCTATTACTACTCCTAATGGAAAAACCTCATAAAGCAGCGTCCTCCAGCCATCTATCTATTTCAATAGATACACTTATTCAGAAATCACAAGTTTTCTAACGATTTCATTGAAATACATTGACATATTAACAGCGCAAAGACCAATAAGTGCACCTACCCCTATTACATCTGCATGCTCTCCAACACAGAAAAACAGCACATAGACTAAGAAATAGATGATGGAGAAGTTCAAAGCCATGAAGCTAAGATAAATGTTCTTTATTACTAGAGAAGAGAGAACCAATAATGTGTAATAAATGAAGCTATAAATGGATATAATGGAGCTGTCTTTCTCAGTGTATGTTTCTTCAAGTTTAGGAAGGTAGATATGAACAGCATACAGTGCTTTCAGCACACAGATAACTAAGAACATAAGATTTATTGAATTTGGCTTGAAATGTCCAACAATCAAAAGGATTGCCCAAATGCAGCACTCAGCTATGTCAAAGATAAGTAATGCAGTTGACTTAACACACAAGGCATCGAAGAAAGAGAAAAAGACTGCTAAAGTTATTCCAAAGACACCCACTATGCGAAAGAGATAAGCACAAGGCAATTCTTGTATTTTTTGTTAGTTGACATGCTCCAGTAAGGGCGATAAGGATGATCTCGCCTTTAGTGAGGAAGCGCTAGAAGCCTGCTGTGTTTGTTCTGACATGAAAAACCTAAATCAATTAATATTTCCCTTTTTTTGGTTATATTCGCTTGTTTAACACAAAGCTATTTTCAGATTAGCGAATTAGCTTACAATCCTCGAGTATTTATCCAAAATGAATCCCTCTTGTTTTTGATTACTTTGTTAATTTAACAAGGCAAAGAAAAGAATTCTCTCTGACATTTAATGAAATCATTCAGGTTAATAGGAGGGGAGAGATTGTGTTCTTATAATAGACTGGGATCAATCTTTGGATTAGTGGTATCCTTTTTGCCTCGAATCTGAGAATGATCTTTAAGACTAATTTACTATTTTCCTCTATTTAAGAACTCCAGAATCATTTTTGTCTATTGGAATGAATTCCATAGAAATAGCATACATTTTCAACTATTTTTGATTAAAAATATTGATTTCTTCAAACAAAGAAACAGAAATAATTAGCAAATTGGTTTTTGTGAAAAATTGTTGCAGACAGTTAATATTTTTTTGCAATTTAATAATAAAAATAAAGAATAATACGTTTTATTAGTCTAGGATTTTTAATAAATTGAAATAGTAAACTGTTAAGAAGCATCTAACTCATGTTAGAAATTAAACAGAATTTTAGGAAAATACACAGTTTTTAACATAAACGCTTTGAAAAATTAATAAACATAATCTAAAGTCAAGTGAACAATTCGTATGGTAAATAGAGTTTAATATTTAATGAAATTGAGAATTTAATATTTTAATCCCGAACAACAAATTATCTTAATCAACTGGATAAGTCCATATAAGGTATGAGCGCGAGTGGATCAACTGGGTAGATGAAACCAGGCCTCTACGAGATGAATAATCTTAGTTAGAAACATGAGTTCGTTTAGTTTGATCGGTAGGTTTCATCTATCAGTGAATCTCATGAGAATGTGCCTACCGTCTAAGAACAGCATTTCTATGATCCAAATAAGATCATTTCCCTGAAGAATGTTCACAAAACATATCTCTTAGGAGTTGAAGGTGTCACTGCGCTAAGAGGTAATTCAAAAACAAAATGTCTGTTGTATAAACTTTTTTCTAATAAAAATAATATTCTCTAGGTGTGAGTGTTGACATCAAAGAAGGTGAGTTTATCACTATCCTGGGTACTTCTGGTGGAGGTAAAACAACGATGCTCAATATCATGGGCACTATTGACAAACCAACTAAGGGCGATGTCTTCATATGCGGGTAGAAAATCAAAAGCACGACGGAAGATAAGTTTCTCGCGAGTTTGAGACTCACTAAGCTTGGATTCGTTTTCCAGACATTCAATTTGATTTAGAGCTTGACTGCGCTGGAGAATGTAGAGCTGCCAATGATACTTAGGGTACGTGCTATTTCATATTTTTTTTCTTCAAAGAGTCTAATGAATATGAAAAGAAGGGAAAAAGCAACAACAACAAAACAAAGAATTTATTATTGAGCTGCTTTTTGCTTTTTTCAAATGAAATTAGCTTTAGAAAAGAGTAGGGGATTGTAATGTTAAAAGTTAAGAAGAAAAATATGTTTTAAAAATGAATAACGGAGGAGTTTACATCTTATTAATTCATTAAAATATCTATGTTTTACTGGAGCAATTTGCTTTTTCTTATGTTTTAGAGTGAATTATTAATCCTTTTTTTTTGTGATACCTCCTACTTCAGGGGGAATTGAGCAGAGCAGAGATAAAAGAACGTGCAATAAAGCTCCTTTCTTCAGTGGGGTTGAAGGAGAGATTAAATCATTTCCCCAATCAACTCTCAGGAGGAGAGCAGCAAAGAGTCACTGTAAGTCGAGCACTGTCTAATAACCCAAAGATTCTTTTACTTGACGAGCCAACTGGGGATCTGGACACGAAATCTACTGATTTAGTCATGAAAATACTCCTAGATCTAAACATCCATAATAAAATTACAATGGTAAATACAATTTAGTTTTTTTTATCATTCAGTTCTTTCATCTTTGAAGATATTTCTTAACTTTTATTTTTCAAACCAAATCATTTCAGATAATGGTAACACATGATGTAGCGTTGAAGAACTATGCAAACCGTGTGGTGCGTATGGTTGATGGAAAGGTTAATGCAATTGAGTAGATTCCACCTGAAAAACGAGAAGAAAATATCAGAGCTTTGAATGAAATAGTTGCAAAATTTTAAGGATAAACTAATGGAAATAATAATGGAAACAATATTGAAGTGTAAGTAGAAGGGTAAAAGACATTAAATGATGAAATATCAGAAGAGTTAGGTGTCAGGACAGGTATTATTTAGCAGTCAGCACTCAAGGGATTCATTAATCAGCAGGATGAGCAGCAACAAAAGAATACCTTGGATGGATAGAAATCAGAAGCATAAAAGAAATTTTCTAAAACAGAATTTAGAAACCCAGGAGAGTATCCTATTTTACAGTTCGCAAAGAAGCGCACACTAAGGATTGAATGAAATTACTAATCATTTCTATCAAATAATTCAAAGCTTTGTCTGTTGTTCTTGTTGTTACTACATTCATTTAGAAATATTAAAGAAAAACCTCCTCATCTGAATCTCTTTCTATCTTATTTAAATGTATTATTAAAAGATTTAACCCTCCTTTTGTCAGTTTGTGCTAGTACTTTGATTGGTTGGGTTTACAATTAAAAATAAAGGGAAAAACGTTTAAAAAAATGGAGATGTTTAAGATTATTAGCTACACCACAAAATCGCATCTTGGTCATCTGATTGAAGGAAGGAAAAACAAAATGGATGGATAGAACAGATAACTACTTCAGTAAGATATTTTGCTTTATTTTCCCTCTCTAGAAGTACAGGTAATTGATCACTAGATCGTTTTTGCAGAGACTTTAATAAAAATATAACATAAAGTTGTGCAGATTCGTTTTGTTTAACAAAAAAAAGATTAATTTTTGTAAGTGTAAAAAATAGAAGAAGAAACAATATTAAATTTATAACTATTGTAGCTTTACTACTTCATTTCATGAGTGATATCAAATAGGAATCTGATTTCTCAGAACGAGGAGAAGACTTCTTCGATGAACCAGAAGAATAAGATACTTTGGCTTTACTCGCTATGAGAGAACTCTACTTGAAGCACAATGAGTAAAGCGCATAAGATAGGTGCTAAGATTTCTTAGATTCACCTGCTATGGCTAAGCATTTCATTAACTAGCTGATTAAGCATACGGAAGAAGTCATTTATGAGAAGGAACTTGAGAAAAGACTGCCAGAGCATGCAGTGATTTCTTTGCTATTGATGAATGAGAGACATTTAGAAATGGCATTTCAAGTATGTGATGATAGTGATATGTCATAAGCGATCCCAATAGAAGAATTAGAAGATCCAGAGCCTGTAAGTAAATGAAAATGATTGAATAAACCAATGAAAATTAAAGAAAAAAGAAAATGACTTGGACATGTTTGTATTTTTTTGTTGTTGCAATGATCAAAGGGAAAACCAGTCCCAGAGAGATGGGCTAGAAGCAAAGTAGTTGTTGATCATATTGCTTCTTACAGACGTAAGCGTCTTAACATGAAATCATTAAGAAAATAGACTAATTATGTCTTTTTTTTATTATTACTTTTTGAACAACCTGTTGAATTACTTTCTAAAAAAGTTTAAGAAATGGATACTGAAGAAGGACAGGCCATGAATAAAACAGGCACCATGTCAGAAATAACTTCTGTATATGGAAGAGCTAGAAGAGTTAAGAAGAAAGATGATGACGGATAACAATTATTTGGTGTGACAGAAGCTGCAGTGCCATAGGATATGCATATTGCTGAAGAACCTGATGAACTCATTGACAGATTGAGATTGATCAAATAACAGGAAACCAAAAGAAGAGAAGAAAAAGAACAACAAGATAAAAAAGACAAACAGGTTGGTGATTATTTTCAATTAGATTTTTATTATTTGAATGTTATCTTTAGTTGTTTGACTTGATATTTTGTTTAAAGAAACCAATTGATTTCAGCAAAAAAGACATAAGAAATGCAAAATTTACATATGATTTTGATGGCTAACTCATCAACACTAAATCTGTCAAGACTGAACGATTGCCACCTGCTTCATATGCTATTAAGTATTCAAATATGCACATGAGAAGAATACTTTAAATATAAATTTGTTGTTTATTTTTATTTTTTTACAGCTACTCATTTTCAAATCAAGAGCCTTAACAATAATAAGTATAAAACTAGTCATAAAAATTTCAAAGATAACTTTCAAAGCCACAGTAGAGTAATCGAAATAGCACTAAAAATAATAATACTACTAATAGTTCTACAAATATTCCTTCAAGTTCTGTTAAAATTCCAGGAGCAGTTCGAGATGAATATGGACTTGGTTTGAATAATAAATAAGCCTTTGTTTCAAAGAATCCATTTAGTTATGATGATTTCTCACTGAACACAGGGGTTAAGCTTATCTATGAATAATAAGAAAAAGAAGGTCCAAGAGGAAATGAAATTTTTGATTCCCTTGAAAATATGGATTTAAAATTAAGAGGTTAAAACGAGCCACTTCATATTACTCGCTCAGAATATCGTAGACTCACTGAGAATGGCAATCTAAACATGGCTAGCAGTATCAGAACTGTTTAGGACAATATTTTAAAATAGCATGCAGTCTAAAAAAGCAGCGAAACGGGGTTGAAAACAAGCTAGTAAACTACATCCCTAGGAAAGGAGATTCTTCCAAATTCAGCATTTTTTGGTAAAACTGAAACTAAAAGCAAATAAATTAATAAGAAATACAACGAATCTCCTTTCAAAGAAATACTTCCAAACCATTCTATTTTAGTACATGAATCTAAATCGAAAATTACAGTTGCTCAACCAAGATTAATCAGATAAGTTCTCACAGAAGAATCGGAGGATCTAAGTGAGTAAACTCCGAAGCAGTTTGCTAAAACTGTGAGATTACCTGCGATTTCATAGGAACACTCAGCATCAGGGGTTCTGAAAAAATCTCCTGTAGATGAATTTAATTAGTCGATTTTGAAGAATTCTACTGAATGGGGCAAAGGAAGGGTAGGTTCTTAGTATTATTATGGTGGAAAGGTTGTGCATAAACCAGATTAAAAAGTTCTTCGGACAACTCTAAATTAATTCTACAAGTTGCCAAGAGAGAGGGATATCGGTTAATCCTTGAAATTATCCAAATCTTCATTGCATAATACTTCTAATAACGTTGGAAGTAAATCTGAAAATGCTACCATGCATATTTTCCCAGAAGGAGAGTTTAGAGGATCGTTTTATACTAGTAATTCTAAATTCTCAGAGACTCTCAGAAGTTCGAGAGGATGAGGAGAGAAAGGAGGAGGAAATAAAAATTCAAGGAGTCTGAATTAATACTGTGAATATGATGAATTTATTGCCAATGTGTTATGAATTTGGAGATTGTTTTATTTGATTTCAGCTTTTGTTTCAAAAAGTAAAACAACTTTCTTTTTGTTAAAAAATAAAACCATTTAGAAGGATACATTTTTATAAAATAGGAGAAGATTGTTTTGGAATATTTCATGAGAAATATCCTTCTTTTTTTGTTCTCCAATTAAGAGCTAGAATAAAAAAACAGTTTAATTACATAAAATAAACAACTTTAGACATAATTATGGAATTGAAGTGCCTAATTTATGAGAAACTAGGAATAATAAGAATTAATTAATCAATAAATTACTCAAGAAAAGACCAAAAGATAGTTTTTTCTTCTATCATAATTCTCAACTCCTAAAGATAATCAACTGGGAAAAACATTTAAGCATAATAGGCAACATGTTCAAGTCACCTTCCAAGATAATCGCTAGAGCTGATTTAGAGATGCGATTATAGCGGCATCAAGACACGCTTAGGGAAATCAAAAAAGGTGGAGTGAGCTTCGGGGGATTTGAGTCTTCCAAGGAATCTAAAGCAAGAATTAACTCATCTCATGACACTTCCAAGATCAGCGGTAGTCTGCAGCAACATCAATCGCAGCCATCCAAATCACAATGAATCCATAAAAGTGGCTCTAACACCTCTCAACAACAATAATAAATCGTATAAGATAATAAAAAAATCATGCAAAAACTTCATGAAATCATGAAACCTAACGCGACTCCTTCATCGCTCCTTCACAACAATATTTACACCCGAATCCATCTCCCATCTATCCCTAATGTAGGCAACTAAGATGAGCGCAAGAGGAAGAATGAGGAAATAGAAAATGAAAATTGCTCGTTTTTTAAGAGGCTTTAAGGTGTCAAGAGCGTTTTTGATATTAAAAAATGGTAGTCAGAAAGGAAAAAAGTAGTGAATTATCTAGAAATGATGACAGAATACCCCTCGACAGTTCGGAATTCTAACAAATCATAAATCTAATCTGTCCCTGATCCAAGTGTGAAATCACATAAGAATCAAGATGAATTCCCTTCTATTGAGAGTTCCTAGCATGATACTTCCAAAGAAATATGTAAATTTCGGTTATTTTTAATGATCTTGATTTTTAAATAAAAAGTGGAAGGCTAAATGATAATTATATTAATCTGTTCTTTCTTTTTCAGCCAAGCAAAGAGGGTTTCAATTATTACCCTTCTCATCGGGAGTCAAAGTAGTCTCAAATAAGCATGTCCTTCTTAGAAAACCAATCAGGATAGAAGAGGAAGCCTATTTCCTAGAGATCAAAATAGAAGATAAGTAAAACCAAAAAGAAGCAGCAGCAATTTAAATATTCCATTATGATAATACCAAAAATGTTAATTCAATTTCTGTTATTTTTTGAAGTAAATTCAGGATTATTGCCGATAATGTTGAATAAAAATAGTATTGCTATGAAACACCCACATAGAAAGGTTAGGAATTCATATGTGCATATCATAACTTTTGATTATTTTTACATACATTTTGCAATTCACAGGATTAGACATTTTGATTCACGATTTCAATGAAGATGTTGATCTGATGGCTTCTCGTGTCCGTGTGGATAAAGACACATACAAGTTATTTATTCTGCGTAAGAAAAGACCCATGGAGATATCTGCTGAAAATGCTGAAAAGCGCTAGAAGACCAAAAGCCAGGATATTGAAAGTTCAGTCTAGCCGAGATACATGTAGCCAAAGAAGAATCATGAAGATTCAAAGCTCAAGAAAGAAGAAGAGGAGTTGTAAGCAAGACAGAAACAAAAAGAGAAAGAGAAAGCTGCTAGGTAGAAATTAGCTTCAAAGACAGCTTCGAAAGAAGGCTCCAAAGACACAAAGTCAACAACTAAACAACAATTGAATACAAATGCGTCTAGTCATAAAATCAACAATGCTCCATCAAAATCGACTACTCAAAATCAGCAACATTCCTCAAAAGAAATAACTAAAAAAGATCAATAAGCTAAAGCAGAATCCAAAGACATAGAAGATGACTATGATATTGAGGAATATGAATAGGATGATGATAAGCATAAAGCTAAAAAAGAAGAGCATAAAGGTTAAAAGATTGCAAGTAATAAAAATAATAATACCAATCATGCAGCAGGGAAAATAGAAGAAGACAATTATGATGTATCATTTGAAGAAGAAGACTAAACTGCCCACAAAGATGAGAAGAAGATTAAAGAAGTTTCAAAAGAGAAAAATGAATCCTCCAAACCAAAGAAATAAGAAGTACATGTGGATAAACACAACGAAGAAGAAGAGAATTACAGTGAGGAATTCAACGATGAAGAGGAAGTGGATGATCATAAAAAGAACAACGGAAAGTAAGTTCATGCTAATGCAAATCCAAATGTACAAAAGCAATAGCAAAATAAACCAAAAGAAGAAAGCAAAAAGAATGGAAAACATCATTAAGAAAGCGAAGAAGAAGATGTTGATCTCGAATACTCTTAGACTGTCAACAATAATAACAGCAGCAATTTTAATGATAAAGCAGAAGGCATGAAGAAAAGTAAGCAAACAGCTAGCAATCCTAAGAAAGCAGAAAAGAACTTTAGTGACTCAGAAGTAGCAGAAGACATGAACGAAATCGAAAAAGAAGAAACGCAGTAGAAAAAGGATGGGGGATAAAACAAGTAAGTTTAGAACAATAACACCAAGAATCCCAGCTAGATAAAGAAAGAAGAATAACAGCCTGCAGATGATGAATACGAAGAGAACTTTGAAGAAGAAGTTGATCTGTGAAGATCTAAAGGAAAAAAGGATTAAGAGTAAGATAGTATATTTTTTCAATTATTTGTACTAAGTATGCATATGTTATCCTTTTCTATTCAACTAATCATACTGCTTTCTAAACAATTAAACATGATTTCGTGAATAACTGGTTGGTTAGTAAGAGTATATCATTATTGCTGCCATTCATCAACAATAAGGACAGTGTCAATAATGTCAAATGAGAATTCAGATGTTGAAGCAATATCTTATCCATCATCTTCTTCTGCGTCATCATTGACTATTTCCTATTGCTCATCATCATAATTCACCTCTAGTTCTTCACCAACATTCTCATTACCGATCTCCATCGCTAGAACCTACTGTTAATTTTATTATTGTTGTTCTTATTACATTTCCACTTGATTATTATTATTATTGCTATTCGAATCATTTCCGTTGAAAAAATTATTAATTTATGAGTTTACTTATTCTAAAGCCAATCGTTATTGTTGGGCATCTAATTATGCTGAATTCTATTGAGGTTGCTAAAATATTTGAGGTGGAAGGGTACCACTTGCTGCAGCATTTTATTGGGACCTCAAGAAAGCATTGTTCATTAGTTAAGACATCAACTAAAGATTTTCAGCAGAACCTAAAAATCGACGAATCAAGGGATGGTATTGCTCTCGATCACGTTGTCTCTGCAACTAGCGTTGTTGTTCCTCGGTTATGTCATTTTAAGGGTTTTCAGGGTTGTTGAGATCATTTTAAGAATTATTATTAGCATTTGTTGCAGGTAAATTTGCATTTTGTTATGCAGCTTCTCGAGCAGATCTGACTGCTTCAAAATCTGAGATCATCTATCTTACATTTGAAAGCATCTGCTAAGCACTCGTCACAACACCTACAAAGAACACAAAGTCAAATTTAGATTTGAACTTGAAACTTAATAGTCTCTAAGATCTGCTGATACCTTATCGAGTGGTGAAAAATTTAAAAGGTGCCAAACGAGGACTACGTGAGTCCAACAGATCTGTTCGAATTGTAGCTTCTTCCAGCTTTTGAGATTTTTCAAATAAAGACAAACGAACATCAGCAATATTGCCATTTTATATGCCGTAAAACTACTTATTCTGTGTTATTCTTTCTCTTTTTTATCTACCTAAGTTTCAACAGTTAAGAAGCTTTTATTGTCAGCCTTGGCTATGTTGACAATAACTCCTTATCCCCATTCGAATCTTTTGTCTCGTATATCAATTTTCATTCCAACATCAAACGCAGAAATACTGTTGAAAACAATAATCTTAGCATTTCAACTTTATAATCCATTAAAGCAAAGCATTTTTACTATCTTTTAGATCTCCATGCGTCTCTCATTTTCTTCGTGTTCAAATAATGATTGCTCTTTGGACGTGTTTCGCCAGCCATTTATCTGTTTTCCAAACCAAAAATATCTAAATTCTTCCAAAGGCTACTTAGAAACTACCCAAAAAGGTTTTCTCCTCAAAGGATAGCTAAAAACAAATATTTTGGTATAATATCCTTAAAAATATTTACTTGGTAATAGCGTATTCCAGGGAAGGCGAGAGAAATAGCTTCGAGTAGCTTAACGCCTTCTTACACACTGGGCATGTCTAATAAAACGAGAAACATGTAAGACCTTAAAAATAACTAACTTTAAAGAGGATGAAAACTCAATAAAGAAATCTTCAATTTTTACTAATTCTTTTAGGGCATATTCATCGAGACAGTATTCACAAGCGATATGGTTGCATTTCATCAATACTGGATGAACTAAGAAATTCAAACAGATCATGCAGTTTAGTTGATCTGGCTGGGGTTTGTCAAGAACTACTTTTCCTTTCTTTAGCATAGCTTATCTAATAGTGTATCCTAGACTCACTTACCCATTACCATTCTTCTTCCTAGCACTATTCAGAAAGCTATTCAGAATCTACTCTTTGGCAATCATTTTTATTTTAGGCAAGGGGGTTTTCAACGTTTTAGACTCATGTTCTTCTTAGCTTTCAGTCAACTCTGTTTTGCTGTTTTATTGAGTGCCAAATACATTTTTGATGAATCGATTAGCAATGAGAAAAAGTGGATGAATGTCGTTATTACTGTTGACTCAGAATTTCCTCAAGTTTAGCTTTGACTCTTCTGAAGAATGACTAATGAAACAATAAAACCAATATGTCCATTAAGTAACTAACTAACCATTTGAATTACCATCAGTAATTATGTTCACCTGGATGTTGTTCGCCTTGAAAAATAGAACTTTGTCACTTTATTTTAATTATTGTCCTCAGAATCTTTTCACAAAAAGAAATGATACGTTATCTCTTTGAGGGGGAGACACAATCATTTTACGCGGTAAAACTTTAGATAATCACAGGAATTGAGATATTAATTACCCAATGAATTAAAATGTCTTAATTAACACTCAAAAGTTGCATAATCCTTTTTTTTTTCAATTCAAAAAAAGAATTTATCATGTAGATTGAAAGGCTGTGTTTAAAATCCCTACAGAAAATAAATAAGGTAAAAGAATCCAAAAAAATAAGAAGAACAAATTAATATTAATATATATTCCTTTTTAGATATTGAGATATCAAATCGATTGACAAGCAGAGATCAGACAAGGATTCGTTTCTGTTTCTTTTCTTTTTTTAAATTTATAACAAAATCCACAAAAATAACATAACAATTAAAGAAAACAAAAATTTTAAACAATTATCTCATAAAGCGAATAAGTACTTTCTGAAAATAAAATGGAAATCGAGAGTGGAATATCATCACTTAAGTTAGAGAATATCACCAATCAAGCAAATGAATCAGAATATATTTCCTTTTAAGGTGAACCTCTTCCAATATTTAAATTTGAACTCACTGTGAATGAGTCAATAAATGCATAGCAGTACATCAATAACAAGAAAATCAAAGCAAACCGCGTTGTTCTAGCAATGACAGGTCATCCATAAGCATTTGTCCACACAATCATCTAGAAAAGCAAAGAACAATTTGTCCCAGTTGGTCATCTAAATTTTGTCAGAGCGAAACAAATGAATCTTGCGGAGTTGTTTGTGAATTCAAGTTCTCCAAATATTCTATTCATTGTCTTCAACTTCGATTTAGGTCCTGAATCATATGATCAAGATTTTGGAGCTTTCTTACTTTCATAGATCTTAGATCAACCCAATGCAGTTCAAGATGTACTGATCCTTGATACCCTTCCATATGAGTCAATGGTAGCATAACACGCATCTGGATCTTCCTCTGAAGGCACCAAAAAATTAACTTCCTTAAGCAAAGTTTTGACTTCTCAAAGAACAATCTTGAATAACTCATAATTCCCATCAATTCCTCTGTTAGCACCTGGAAACAAACTGCGGGGAATTACAGCAACAATATTAATTGCACTTGAAATCAGGGGAATCCAAGGAGAAGCTATTCTGATATCACCAAATGAAAATGAGATAATTTTTAGTAATGTTTAAGAATTCAGTTTCTTGAAGGCTATCTTCCCTGCTTTAAACGTACAAACAACCCTTCAAGATTCGAAAGTAATCATCTAGAAGCTCAATGCAGTTCTTTTTGCTTCTGGAATGTTTTTGTGATGGGCAAAAATGTAAAATATTCTTCATTTTAATGTCAAAAATAATGCTTTTTTAAATGAAATGTTACAATTAAATCATCGAAAACTCCTTCAAAAACACAATAATGTATGTGTGTGAAACAAACAAAAAGATTTGTTCATTCATATTCTTTTTGATAGAATTAAAACTACAAATGAAGATATTTGGGAGAGAAAGAGGATTAGATTAGTTCTTTTAGTTTGCTATTTTGTTTTTTACCTGTGAGAGTTAAATCTTGAAATCGACAATTAAAGTGAACTTTTCCTTTGTTTTTACAACTATTTGTGACTATGTTGAGTAGAGTTATCTGCAGGTATTGGTTTAGTCGTGGTGTTAATGGAGTAAGTGCACCAGCAGTTGCAACAGATGCATTCAAAGGTGTTCGTAAGTACATCGAAGACTATCAACCTCATAGAGCTGAAAAAGGCTTTGGATAGACTGTAGACTTCGAAAAGGATATCAAGCCTGCACTTGAGTAATTCAAGCAACTTGGGTTCACAAGAAATGAACTCGGTAAAATCTTCAAAAGCAAGATTTCAGCACTTACTGTCAACAATGGAAATAATAATCACCTACAATAGGACATCATTTAGCTGACTGCTTTCTTGAAGAAGCAATACTCCCTGGATAATAATGCCATCCATAGAATTGTCTAGAATAACCACACTTTGCTGTCCCTCACACCCGAATAAATCAATGAACGATTCGCACTTCTGAAACAGATACTCAATGCAAATGATGTAACTCATTTATCATAAACTTTTGCGTTTTAAAAATATCTAATGCTCTTGCCATTTATTCTCTTCTTCTTCAGGCATAAGCTCTTGAAGTCTTGATTCACTATCCTAATATCTTTATGGCGAATATGGCTAAGAAATTTGAAACTGCAGAGCGCACTTTCACAGTTTGGGGTGGTATCTCAAAAGAACAAGTTATTCAACTTTTTGTAAAACACCCTTACATTGTCGATTTCAACCAAGAGTATCTCCACGATAATGTTAAATTCCTTCTCCACTAAGGGTTCTCTTCTTAGCAGTTCTTCTCACTGGTAATGACAAATATTTTAATTGCTTTAAAATGAAGCTTTTATGGATTGATAAAGATGTGTGTTTATTTCTAAAAAAGGTGCTAGCTAACCCCAACGTTCTTCTTGAGAAGCCTGTGTATCTGAAATAAAGTTTCTACCTTCCGAAATATCTCAAAATTTCGTAAAAAGATGTAAGCAGTCAAACTAAGATTATCAACGGCATATAAAAGTTAATCTTTTGATCATTTTAACTTATTTAGATTGTGAATACCTTCGTAAAGTATCCTGAACTCATTTCTATCTGCCCTGTCTCGATTCTCCCGACAAAAGTAACCTAAAATCAAGGAGAATAGCTGATAATATTTTCAAGGAGTCTAACCCTTTCTCATCTATTTTTTCAAAGGTCAAGATGCTCAAGAACTTTAAGGTAGTTCATGATAATCTTAAAGACATTTGGATTAACCACACAAACATCTTTATCAGGTAAGAAGAGTCCCATGTCCTTCGTTTAATTCTAGACTTTGAATTTCATAAATTTGTCTTTTTTCCAGCTCAATCGGCAGTCTTGATCTGAAAGCTCGTTACCTACAACAGCGAGCATTCGCTTTCGGAAAACCAAAGAGTCTTCCTGCTTACTTCGCTACTTCATACAGCAGTGTGATTAGACCTAGATGTGAAGCTGCTATTAAGCTCCAGAAGACAATCAATCTCGATGAGGATCTGCAAATCTCAGATGAAGAATTCATCGCCAAAACAGGCATTTCAAAGGAGGTATTCAAAAAGCACAAAACAATCCAAAAATAAATGCAAACATTTCTTCCTCCAAATGAATCTATTGTTAATGCATGCTCATTTCTATTACATAGGCTCTAGAAAAGACCAAAAGTGAATTCGCTGAGCACAAAGAGACAGACTAGAAAAAGAGATTCTACCATGCAGTTACTCATGATCTCTGAAGAAATAAAAAATGATCAAATGTTCCTAAAGTAATTGGATGAAAATTACAATTGCATAGAGGGAAATGTTTAAAATATCAAATTTGCTTCAATATCTAAAAACAACAACAAGTGCTGTATGTACACTCACGAAGAAATTAATTCTCACAATTATCCTCTCTTTATATTCATTCCTCCTTTGATTGCCCTGCATTTTCATCTACTTTTTTATTATTCGGGCATTATCCGTGATGTCCTCCACATGAATCCCCATGCTTTTTGCAATTTTTCTTATGACGCTTTTTCGTTATCCTGTCTCTATCAAGTTCGTTTCCATCGTCGTCACTTGTGCATGTGTCGCTGCTTGGGTTTTCTGCGTCTTTAGGCTTATGATAGATGCAGCATACTGAAACAAACAAAAATAATAATGATCAAGTAATTCAACACATTAGATTTTGCTTTATGTTGCTAGTTTTTCTTACAATTTGACTTTAGTCTGCCTAAATGTTCATTGTCAATGGTCTCTTCAGCCCATTAGATACCCCGAGTAGGTGGTTTCTTTTTAGTCTTGATTTATGTGTTTTCTTTTACTTCTTCAACAGGTGGTTCGTGATTAGTTAAATGGAGTACACCTGAGATATTAGAAGTAGTTGTTTCAGTTGTTGAATTTGTCTGCTGATTCATTGAATTCCTTTGTTTAAACACTCTCTTGTTATTGCACTATTTTTGTATTATTTGTTTGTTAATTTCCTTCGATGATATGAATTAGAAGAGTTTCCTCATCAGATCAAAAGTAAATACTCGATCCAAATTCCAAAAATAATAATCTTTTAGGCAATATGCAAGAACCAATTTAGGAGGAAACAGTAGAATCATCGAATATCTTGCAGGAGCAGCAGGCAGAGTAAGAAGGAAATGAAAGCATGTAAGTTGAAACTACTCTAGCTGCCAAGATCAATCCTATTACTAGCTTCAACATCGACAGCAATTTTACCATGAATATTGTAAGATACGAATGATTATGGGAGTAGAAATGTTAAAAAAAGATTACAACATACACACCAATATATTTGATTGATTTCTCAAACAAATTCGCTCAAATTACTTCATCACACAGAAAAATGGACAGACATAATAGGATTTCTTGAAGGGCATTGAGGTCTTCAATTCAGGGAAGTACTTCCATGGTGTAACAGAGCAAATGGACCTCAAGATCTTCCAGTTATAAGACAATCAGCAGCTAGTCGAGTCAATCTCAAAAAGATTCCCTTAGCCCATTTATGATTCTGTTATGCTCAACAATCGTTAGGGATAAGATATCATAGCTGTTTCAATTAAAAATCAACCTGTAAAACAAAACAAATAGCATTAGAAAATACTACTAAATTCATCATCATCATCATTGAGCCATGTTATTCTTTGTTTGAAAAAACCAGATAAACGTTTATCGAGTTGAGAGTAATGGCAATGGTATGGCAGAGTCTTTAAAAAATATTGGATATCTTTCTTCGCAGAAAAAAAACACTGAACAATACTAGACACCTTTACAATTTAAGCATGAACCAAAGGTAAAAGAGAAAACAGATACAGCAGAGAAAACAATATTCATATGAATTCCTTACTTGTTTAGAAAGGTGCTCTTTACGGCGTTGGTAGACAGTTCGTAGGGTAATATGATATGGGCAAATTCTGCCTCAAGGATTCTTATGAAAAATTCAATAAAAATGAAATCATCTCCTGCTTGGATATCTCTGACTCAGGCGTGCTGGCAATAGGCAAATTCGATAGAAAAGTCGAAATCATGGATTTCTCTAACAAGAAAATAACTAGTTCTTTCGGGGTAAAACACTCTTTTGAAAAAAAGTTAAAATATCGAGAAATAACCTCTACCTTAAATAAAACGATTTCTATGATTTGTTTGTTGATTTACAATTAGATCCATTTGGGTGGTGTAACTTGCGTGAAGTTCAATCCTAACGATGGCAACTACTTATTTAGTGGAGCGAGAAAGGACAATCTCATTTACAAATGGGTAATAATATCAGAAATAAGACTCAATTTCCTCAATTATCTTTAAAAATAACCCAATAAACTGTCTTTTAAACTACTTTATTTATTGACAAATTAAACAGGATTTGAGAAAGCAAGACACTTTCGTAAGCTATTTCTCTCGGAGCTGCACCACTAATTAAAGAATGGCATTCGATGTGTGTTAAGGACTCCTAGCTTTCGGTGAAGAAGTAACTTTTGAGTGTTTAGCGAATAAGTTTAGCTGTTCTACTTATGCTTTTTAAAAAATATTTAATTTTCTAATAATCACGATTTTGATGTAATTAATTTAGAATGGGTAAATAACAATCGTAGATATTGTCAAGGATTAAATTCTTGGATAATAGCAAGTTCATTAAGATACAGTGAACTCAGTTGCGTTCTATCAGAACTAAGAATCACTGTTTCTAGCTTCTTCTAGTGGATCAAGACACTATTCTCTCAGCGAATAAAACGAAGATGATGATGATGAAGACGAAGATAGTTCTTCTGACTCAGACGGAATGGATGAAGATGATAATAATAATCTTTAGCCAACTAAATTAGGAAATACTTCTAAAAAAGCTCTTAAACCTTTTGATAACTCGCTTTTCCTTTCACAAATTCAATTATAATCTCAGTGAAACACATCAGAGTATTAATCATATTCCAGTGTATATTTGAAATGGTAAATTCTCCCTGTATAACTCAGTAGTAGCAACAACTATTTTGATTTACTCAGGAAACCAAACCATCAATAACAAAGATTACACATAAATAACGCACATTTATCTTTCAGTTCTTCTTGAAAAAAGATCTAGTTTCATTAAAAAAACAAATCTTATAAAATGAAAACTATTAAAAATTATCATAATAATTTCCTTACGTTATTTTATTGTTGCCTGTGACAGCTGGTTTACTAGCTTTGTTCTTTGAGCCGCTTGAATCTCTGTTGTTAAGTTGTTTCTAAGGAAGGGTATTCTGTGTAGAAGTAGGTGCTTTTTTCTCTTCTTTAACAGAAGATTTTGCAGCGGCAGCAGCAACTTAAGCGGTTCTTTTCAAATGCATAGCAATAAACTCGTTGTCATCACTCTCATCATCGTCACTGTCAATTTTTTTATTTGTTATTTTCCGCTCAACTTCCATCGATTGATCGTGGATGCTGAGTTTTTAAATTTGAAGATTTCCAACAGGGGAGCTTTTCTTTAATCGCTTAGCTTCATTATTATCATCATCGTCATCGCTGTCAACTAGCTTTCTTTTGATTCCATGCTAACCAAGCGATTTGCTGTTTAGGGAATCATTTTTTTTATTTTCCGCACTACCTGTATTAGAAGTTTGCTATTACTTTAGTGCTTAAGGTAAATGCGATCTCAGAATATTATCATCCTGTTCTTATTTAGAATTTTCTTGCTGTCTTTTGGCTGGTCTGTTACATTAGATCTCACAACTGATGAAATGAATATGATTAGCATAACACACCAAATATTTAAAATTACTTATTTTTAACATTATTTTTGTAATTTTTACTTTCCCTGCCAATCAGCATTAGAAATAGCTAGTTTCACATCAGTAGCAGTGATGTTTTGCTCAACAGATGCAATCGCTGCAATGTTGATTTCTAAGACATTCTTTTCACTGTCTGCAACTGTTTCTAAATATGAAGAAAAGAGAGAAGCATTTTATTATAAGATATTATACTTATTACACAAAATGGATTCTAATTGTATCAATTTGTATATCTTGATTACCTTGTAATTCACTCTCACCAAGAATGGTTGAGATCAACTTAGATCCATTGTTGGTAGCATAGCTCACCTAGAAAAAACCTTTGACTTCCTTGAAATTCTTCACATAATATTTCTCCAATTCTCTAATATTTCAAAAGTAAAAAAGTTGATAAAACAGTGTGCCGTAGTGTCACTTATTCTTGAATTGTTACTCTCTTGCTTTAGAGATCGTGTCGGCTTTTTGGTAGCTCTTCAAAAGAGAGTAGACATTCACCTGAAAAACAATATAATATGATTAAAAAGTAGAAATATTCTTTAATCTTAAAACCAACTAAACAAAAAACAAAGTAAATACTTTCAGAAACTTTCCAATGACATACAGAATTGTAATAATTACACTGATCTTCTCTGATTTGATAAGGACGTCGATATGGTTTTGAATCTCTGCACCAGTACTCATAATTCTATTTTGATTCTTGTCTATTTTTTGTTTTGTTTTTCGAAGTTTTGTTGCAAATTGCTGCTATGCGCTCGGAGTTAATCAAATCCTAGATAAATAATTTCGCGCTTTTTTCTTTCCACAATTTGCAGACAATTTTGAAAAATTAACCTTGTCCTCAAAATGGTAAAAAAGGCACATTGATTCAGTGATTTCATACTCACATTAAATTAGTGTAATAGTATTCCTTTGCCAGCCAAAAATAGCAAAAAATAAATAAAATTCTATTTTGAGAAATTAAATAACCTATTCTACCTATCATCTACTAAACAGGTAATCAGCATAACTAAATAAACTACCCAACCACAAGAATATTGAGGAGGAAAAGCAATCTCACAATAATCCATTTGTTTCAAGTTTGATTTGAGTATTTATTCTAGATGAATTGATTTATTCCTGCTAAAATAAAATAGGAAAGTTTGATATTCTTTGAATCTCTCGTTTAATCTCGATCACACGTTTGGTAGAGCCTATTAATAAATCTAAAAGGAAATTATATTAAATATTATTTATTACTGTCTAAAGCGCAAGCAGATGGTGATCCATTCTTAAAACTAAAAAATATAAAGCTTTTTAAGAAAATAAAATTGAAACCATATTTTCATACTATGATCAACTGAGAACTATGATGACTATGCCAAGTAATCGAACTATGCCATTTCGTTTTCTAATCAATTTAGTAAATATCTTAACGCATTTCTTTCCCAATTTATTCCTAAAAATAGTTGAAAATATCTTTGCAAAAGCTCTTATCGTTGCCAAAACATGAAAGAATAAGTATTTAGAGATAATGAACTACTTTGAAGAGGCACTTTGTAGTTAACACAATAATAGTAACTTAATGAAACATGAAATAACATAATAAAAGATCAGTAGAAGAGTTGATAAGATTATACAATGGATTGTAATAGCTATGTTTGATGAAAAAACATACGTTTTATTTCATATTCTGGCTCTGTGTTTGCCCTTCACCGCTTTGGCGCATTCCTCCATGTCCTTGTCATAAAGCTATTGCTTTTCTTCTTTGGTCATATTTTTTTAGAGGATTCTCTTCGACCTTCTTCTGGTATCCTCTGATTCCTCTTCTTCTTCGATTTTTTGATTTACTTCAGAATCAGCTTAGCTTTGTTTAATGCGTTTAGCTTTTTGCTCTTCTCTTTTTGCTGCCTCCATCACATTCGAGCGTGTCTTTGGAGTATCACTCTTGAATCGACGGTTACGCTCGTCTTTTGGCTGATATGGTTCGCATTCAAATTCTTCTTCCATTTTGAGTCTTGTGTTGCCTGTTTATTTCTTGGGTTGGCTAATATTATCGGGGAGATATTCTTGATTTTTTTATTGTCGATAATCAATTATCTCCCTGGACTAGTTTTCTTCTCCACGAATTTAGAGTTCTCCCATCCTTTCCTACAGTGTTTTATCCTTTTCTTCCATGATATTCTGGCGCTTTTTTCTGCTTCTTAGTCTATTTTGACTTTTTATAAAAATCCTTTCTTGATCTCTATTGTTTCTACTTAATTAAAATTACCATTTTTTTCCAAATAAAATTTGCTCTGCATTAAAAGCAGCAAATCATAATACAATATTTGCTCCAAAAGTATTGCTTAATATGTGATAAGTGCCTCTAAATTTTTGAAAGTAAATCTTCATTTGTTTGTTTTTCATATTCCTGTGATCTCTTTCATTTTTCTAGTCTTTGATTATCTTCTTATTAACCTTCGTTTTCTTTCCAACACCCTCCAAATTTTTCATTTGCCAACTTCCATTAATTAGATCATTGGCTTCTTCATTTTCCCAATTACATTTCAAATCTATTATTCTTCTTCACTTTCTTTGGTAAAATAAGAAAATGATGAAATCCATTTATCAAGACATATGAAATTTAACTCCAAAAAATCTTCTACAAAAACCCTTTAAAATTAACTTCAATAAGCGAGAGGACACTTTTTTGTGTCTCGCTTGGAGTCTCTTTATCTTTGAAAGGTCTGAAATCAAGATCGAAAATTAATCATAAAAATCCAAAATCTCATTCTAAACCCTACAAGTGTTAAAAACACAGTCAATATGATTATTCCAGTGAGATGCTTCACCTGCGGAAAGGTAAGTTAAGAAAACGCTAAAATCAAACTTGATGTTAACTGACTTATGCAGGTAATTGGACATATGTGGAATGATTTCCTTAAGATGATCAGTGAAAATGTCAACCCAGACGACAAGGATAAGATGAAGTAATCATTTATTCATGCATATGTGAGAAATTTAGGAATTGAACGATCTGTTAATTGTTGCTATTAGGAACGCATTGGACGAACTGAAATTGAACAGATATTGTTGCAGAAGAATGATACTTACTCACTGCGATCTCATCGATAAACTCCTCAATTACAATAGTAAATTTGCATTTAGATGATCAAAATACAAGAAACAATGACATAATGTGTTATTAATAGTTTATAAGGGATAGAGTTGATAAGATCAGTTGAAAGCAGATAGAGCAGGAATAAGTTACAACTTGGAGAGAAAGAGAGAGATAATGTGCTATTCCAATAAAGGAGAACTAATACAAAGAATCAAAAAGCAAACATGAAATAACTAATCAGATAAATTAAAAATTCTGCTTTTTTTCATACTCAATCATCCTCATCTTCAAAAATCAATGAATAATTGTCTTATGTGTGTGTCTTTCTGTTTTTGTCTCAAATAAATAATCCATTGATTAGCCTTTGTCAATTTCGAATTAATAATCTACGCGGCTTGTTTGAAAACAATCTGCATTAATATCTATGTTCCAATTTGTTTTTAATTTCAAAGAAAAATAATCTAAATTCAAGATTTCTGAGGAGTCTTGCTTGGATTGAAAAAAAGTATTAATTTTTTGTTATTATTATTATCTTTTGTGTCTGATGAATAACATCATTTTCATTCAATTGTCACTGCTAGGAAATTTCTTCTATCAGACATTCTTCAGATCACCTCATAAGTTCATTCTTAGATTAATCACTGGCAATGGAGAGATCATGAGAGCACTTAACGCTCATGATATTTAGCTGTTTGGTATTCTTTAAAATTACCTAATTTTTAAGGTTATTCCCTTCTAAAACTTCCATGTTATTCCTAATCATTTTATTAGAAACCAGTGTAGTTAACTCCTCCAAGTTACCTAAAGCAACTAGCTATTTGATGAAATAGTCATTCAATAGCGCCCAGCAAGAAGTTGCAATAGAAGAGATTGTAAAGATAAAAAGGATAGACCCATCGGAGGAGTAAACAACTTCTTGTTTTAGAAGTGCTTCTTCTCTTCAAAGATTGTCTATTATTGATGCTAAAATATCTTTTTATGAAATACTGAAAGCAACATGTTGAAGATCCATAGAGGATTTGAGATGATTGCTAATCTAAATAGAAGCATAAAATTCTTAGAAGGTAGGCGTATTTTCTAAGGCTAGTGTGCTTTTATTTGCTCACCTGGATTGTATTTTAAGAAATCAGAAAAACAAAAGTAGAGCTTCTTCGTCATGACAAAACATTACGAGAACTCTTTTTAAATCTTACTGGATCTCAGCTTCCTGATCAATTAGCAACGGAGAGATGGAGTAAATTAAATGATTAACATTTATGTTATCTGCTTGTTGAAAGAATTCTTTTTAAAAATACAAAGCTGAAATTGGATTCTAAGGAGCAGATCCTACAACAGATTTTCGTGCTGGAGGTAATTGAAATTATATTATCAAATCTTAAAGAGACCAAAACCCATTTTTATTCTTTCTTTATTTTTAAATAAGGGCTTCTTTCTCTTGAGAATCTATTGTAAGAAGAAGATTAAGGGTTTGCATAGAAAGAAAAATGATCTTTACAACATTAATACTCTTAGAAGATTTAAGTTCTTGATAAATACTTGGAAACGGATTATTTTTAGGTATTTTAGTAGAGACCACTCATATCAAGCTAAAGCGTGTCTTCAAGCTTCTTTATCTCCTTAATCAAAGTACTTTAGGGATGTACCCTCTCTATGAAGAAATAAAGGTTTCTGTGTTTGCAAATTTTATTTCTCATTTTTTTTTTTCCTAAAAAAAACTCAGGTATTTCTTTGCAGTCTGTGGAATTTACGTGACGAAATTTCTGTCAGAATGTCTCCGAGAGAAATACCTTGATCCTTATTTCTACAACTGCGAAAACAATCAACAAAGTCTTCGTCGATTCGGAGAGCTTTTCACAAGATTCTTTAATTATTTCGATGACTTGTGGTGCTAAAAAAAACTGGGAATCATGCAATTTCACTCGTTTTTTGTAAAATTTATTTTTTTTTGGATGGAAATTCCTGATGTTATTTTTACTAGGAAACTACTACGGAAGACCTTTTCTAAGAAGGAAGAAGAAAGTTAAGAAATGTTTTAGGATCAGAACTATCTTGAATGTTACTTTAGTTGCACATGTTAAGTCAATATTCTAAGTTCAAGTTACATATTATTATATATCAAAAAATAATCTATTTTATTCTTTTAACTAGAAATTTTGTTGCACTCACGAAATATTAATCAGAGCTTTATTTTACTCAAAACAATGAAATAAATTCAAAACAAAGATATAAATATATTAATCTTCTAGGATACAACATAAATAATAAAAATTCAAGTTAAATGGACAACTGTTTTACACGTTTCATGTTTTGATTCAAGAAAGATCATGAAAATCGACCTTTCTTATCATATCATTAATTATTTAAAAAGATGATGATTCTCAAGTGTATGATGGTGATTTTCTCTAATTAATCCCAGGAGTCTTGAATTTCAATGCCACTCCCTTAATAAAGATTAATACTTTCTTAAATAACTTAGTGATCTAAGAAGCTCCTTTCAGGAACTTAAGTTGAATACACCTACAGTTTAGATGGAGATCCTTGCGATGACTACACAATTTCCTTGAAGCAGATAACTCATGATAGCTCAAGAGGTTTTAAGACTATTACATGGACACTTCTCAATTACGATAGCTCGGACTCAGTTGATGTGGCAATAG
>Ga0302271_10000834_pt1 | contig 30295 bp, 9 predicted proteins | sample III_Bog_N1_1_FD_198767 | JGI IMG/M metagenome (GOLD analysis project Ga0302271, IMG submission 198767) | Peat permafrost microbial communities from Stordalen Mire near Abisko, Sweden - III_Bog_N1_1 | ecosystem: Environmental > Terrestrial > Soil > Wetlands > Peat | place: Sweden: Abisko... | reverse complement strand
CAAAATACTTATTTTCTTTGTTATTCTTCCTATTCTCTAGCAACCTCCTCCCTGTGATCCTAGCCTATTCGATCCGGTGGCTAGAAACAATGCTACATGCAAGGACTGCTAAGTCTGGAAGCCAATGAGAGCAAAGCACTGTAGAAATTGTGGTACTTGCTAACTCAGAATGGATCACCATTGTCCTTGGATTACAAACTGCGTTGGACTCAGAAACAACAGGGCTTTCTATTTGTTCACTGTCTACATGATGATCGGCTCTGTGTAGTATCTCTATCGAACTCTCATCTATTTCTAATATTTGAATACCGTGGAATATTTCTGGTAGAATAGCTATTTCTTCTATATTTACTGGCTATTCACTACAATTATTCTTGTACCTATTGGGCTCATGCTCGTTGGTTTAACTGTATTCCATTCAATCCTACTTGTGAATAACGCGACAACTCTTGATGCCATGGGTGGACTCTCGCTTGGGCTGCCGTTTTCAGCTCAACAAAGAGTTGCAGTCAACAAGAGATCTGTAATTTTTATTAATCCTAACTAATAATTTATTTGTTTTTACTATTATTCTCTCCAACATTTCCCCCTCCTCTTATTGTTGTTCCATCCTACAGGTAAATATCTTCAACCGTGGCTTAATGTCCAATGTCAGGGACTTCTTCTCAGGTGATTTATTGCTTTGGTGGTGGCCGTTTACAACTTACACTCCTAACGACGGTTCTAGTTATGAAATGGCACCTCCTTGCACATTCAATGACATTCAAAACACTGTGAAACACCAAATCGTCAACGAAGACGGATTAGACCTCAACTCGCTTGTTACCGATTTTGACAAGCGCATCTCCGAAGAGAAAGAAAGACTCAAAGAATGCAATTTACAAGTCGGTGATAAAATCTTTGAACTCTGGAGAGACATTCAAAAAGAAGATAATGAAAAACTACGCTTAGAAGCTGACAAATAGCTCAAGCTCTAATAACAGCAATAATAGGCATAAGCATCTATTCCATCAGCTGAATAAGCTAAATAAGATGACAGCAAAGAAATCACATTGCTTTGATTATTTAACAAATAATCGTACATATTGTTATGTGTTTTTTTATTAGTTCTTCCAAACACACATCCTTCAAAGTTGTTCATTTTTGACATATGATAATGGTTATTTATATCCTTATGGCAAAAGGAGAGAAATACAGTGGATGGAAAGAAACAATCAAGTTTTGTTTTTTTCCTTTGATAAAATTGCTAATTCAAGCCATCACACCATAACAAACTATCGACACTACTCTTTATTAAGTTAAATTCAATCTCAAAATCAATATCCCAAGTTTTAAGTAAATCATGTCGAATTCAGAGTGCAAACATACACATTTATCCCCTCTTGTTCTTGCTTTGATAGTCAATTGAATAACCAGAACAAGAATGTAAATTACATATACAAATTAATCATGAAATATTACAAGATTTTAAAGAACTAAAAAAATAAGATTGAAATTCTTCTGATTTTCAAAGCCAAACACACTAAGCTGATAGAGGAGCTATTATTTTATGCAGACATGTATGAAGAATAAGCAAAAAACAATAGAAATGTAAGAAATGATATTCTAAGATGTCTTCATGATAAATTGAGGAAATAAGAGTTGGTGCCTTCAATGCAGAAAATTGTCTCATCCATAATAAGTTATTAAAGGTAGTTCCTTTATTTGACAAAAAAAATATAAATGAATGGTAATTAATTGAATAACATATCTTTGTTTATTGTAATGCTTTAGAGCTGAAAGGGCTCGTTGGTTAATGTCTTTGAAGTTATTATTTGTATTATAGTTTTTGAAAATCGATTTGATTTTTTATGTAAATTTGTGATTTGTAGTGTAAGTATGTGTATTTCTTACGTGATTTATGGGATTTTGAATCTGTCCTTGAAGAACTCAATGATCTCTTCTTTCTTTATCTGTATGTGATTACTGCCTTTTTGTTTAATGACACCCTTGAAGAATTCTACTATCTGCAAAGTTAAGAATTAAAACCAAAACAAAATTTAAAGAGAGAAGCATTGATTGAAAAAGTAAAAAATATCCACTTCGATAACTCTTGTTGTTCTGCTCTTTGTGGAATCAATTGTTTAATATTTTCTTACTTGCATTTGAGGGGGAAGACTCGAATCAACTTAGATGTTGGTTTTTTTTTCTGGAGCATTTGCTACAGGGTTTTATTTTTCATTGTGGGGAAACGGAATGGTTCCGATATTTCGCTGCATATGTCTGAGAAGGATATCTAGATTGTGTCTGGTTATTTCGTTGAAATCTGTAATGATTGTAAAATTCAAGAGAACAACTGGTTGTTTCTTTCTGAGTCTAAGAACTGCACGGACATAACCAGAAGTACTTCCAAAGTTCCTAAGCAGAAGCAAATCGATTTAATGACAAATAATTCAACAAAATTTGATGTTGCATATTCTCATAAAAACATAACAAATTCTATTTTTTAAAGCTATTTACTTTGCGAAGTTCTGAATAAACTGAGGAACATCATCGGAGTCTCTCTGCTTGGGAGTTACAACTTCCACTGATCCTGTGCTATCTGAAAGAATACCTGATACTTTAGATTATCCTTGATCTCCAATGTACTAATATCTTGCAGTGATTTATGCTAACTCAAATATTCCATCAAGATCATAAGCAAATTGATGACTGCTATTGTTTCCTGTTTCTCTAAGTTGATTTATCATATAGCAGTTCAAAGGTACTGTGTTGCTTGGGATTTTATCGAATTCCTGATAATTATGAGGCAAAAATAAAATTTAAAAAAAATGATTCCCCATTTTCAAAAGCAATTATAACTCATTCATTACCTGTTGTCCTTTCTACCCTGATCTTTAGTTCACTCCTGATGATGAGTCAAAGCCGCCTTGGACTTGGTATTGTTGTTTCATTCCCACTTTGGATTGAGATATCTTCTTCTATTTTTTTGGTTTATCTTTTTAGAAAGTATATTTATTAGTTTTCCTTAAGAAATTTGAACTAAATTTGCTACGTTTCCCCACAGATGATACTAATCAATTAATCTGATTGCGCCAATACTAAGATTTATTCATAGAGGTAGTCTTCAAATATTTTATCTTCCCGCGTTTATCTCACATTTCAGATTAAAGGGATATTTTTGAGTTTCTATTCAATCGCGCCAAGGTATCTTTAGGGAATGTAGCAAAAAATCTTTTCTTAAATCAGCTTGAAAAATAAAATAATCATTTGATTTTCTTCTTAAACATTAGTAGCAAGCATCTCATCACAGTTTTATGAAAAAAAAAAGATATTTTTAAAGGCGCTCATTTATCTGACAATTCTAACTAATGTTTGATGATTGTTACAAGAATAATTATCAAAGGCTAATCTCTTAGAAAGTACTTTCATGCTAATAAATAATTGAAAAATGTTATGTAGAGTTGAACTAATTTTAGAATTCATTTTTAATATTTTCTAACAAGATATTTTACTTGCATTTTATCATATGAAAAAAAGGAAAGCTATTTTAATGAATTTTTTCAAAGATATCTTCAAATTAAATGTGTTTTTTAATTTTTCAAGATCCTTAAAGAGATAATTAGGGTTCAGAAAGAGCTGCTTGAAGATTTGATTACCGAGCGACTATTTGATGTTTAAATTCGAAGCTTAATTTGAAATCTAGATACAGTCAGACCTTATCAACTGTCATTCTCTCTCTCTTTATCCCCTCTGGACTTCATTCCTAATCTTATTTTTCCCATTGCCATTCTAGTGCTACAATTCTCTTAGCCATTATGTCTCGAATCACTGCCGCTACCTTTGATTTCCCAGGTGCTCTTAAACCTTCCAGATCATCACATGCTTTGATACCTCCTTCATCGGAGAATTCAAGAGATGTCAGCTAATAAAATGGATTATCCTCAATCTAACGTCCCTTCGGTGACAGTGATCAATGTGAAACACATATTTCAGAAGATGCACCTTCCATCAACCCTCCCTTTGTTTCTAATTCTCTGCTCAATAGACAAGCAAGCAATTCTTTGCTATCAAGTAAGCTATTTTGTTTGTTTTCATCTTCAACTTTAGACATTTACAATATTCCTATCTTACAACAGAATATTCGCTTCTCCAGCAGTAAGACAGCATCGAATCAAGTAGCAGCAAACATCTGCAATTATCCTAATTGAGTGATTCCTTAATCCTTCAACAATTACAAAAACGGAGTGCATTTAGGAATGTTAAAGATTCCCTTGTATTATTTGGAACACACAAACAACAACAATCTAACATCAACAAAGCAGTAGATTTGTTATAAAAAAGTGAAGATCCAATAGAGGAAATAACTCAACTTCAATATTCTGATAAATAAGGAAATATTATAAAATCACCTAAAGTAAACTTAAAAAATCGTGTTGATAGAAGCTAGGAATGCAACACAAGAGACGAAATCACTTAGTTTAGGGGTAACGATTTAGTTAAAGTTGAAAGAAAAATGAAAATATATTTTGGAATGACAATTTTTTTTACCTAATATAATTACCTGTTTGTTCTTAAACAGCTACTGATTGCGTTGGGTTATCCACAGGAAGAAGTCAATCTCTTCTTTCAGCTGAGTTATCACCTTGGAGACAAAGAATCTCAGAAAATATGATACAAGCATCGATTAATAATGCAAATAATGGTATCCTTAACAAATAAATTGAACCCCAATTATAGCCAGATACTTCAAATGAAGCTCATAAGCAACAGCAATAAATACAATCGCCCTAAAGCTCAACGTTATAAAATTAGCTCAAAATAGACAAACATACTTAATTGATAGAAGAAAAAGCTTAGAATCCTATCAATTAAGAGCGTATTTCTTCTCCAAAAGGATTAATCTAATTCTAAAATAAACAGTTCCTCCAAGGTACAGCAAAATCTCAAGATTCTCATGAATACGAAAACGATACACTAACGCCAGAAGATTTACTGATGAACACCCAAGAATTCTCCAGATTCTAAGAGGTTCAACTGTAACTCAACCATACACAATAAGCTAATAGTAGTTTAGCCTAGAATGAGTAATGCACTCAATAAAAAGTTAATTTACCTCTAAACAGTAACAATGCATACGATATTAATATGAACTAATAGCTGAATTTGAAGGCATACAGCATGTACTCAAAGAATGAGATTGATATTACTAATAACAAGAGCAACGTGTATTTGAACTCAACTGTTTCATTCGCGAATCTAAACAAGGATATTCAAGATAATACTCTGTGTTCTCCAGCTGCATCTTTTACGATGCTCTCTCCTTAGTTCGCACATACCCATTAACAACAGTAGCAGCTTAGTTAATAAGTTTAGCTTGAATATGGCTAACTCCCCTAGGACATTCATAATTAAGTAGATGGATCAGCATAAAACAAATAAAAGTAATTGAATGTTTCATCACTACCTTAGCATGATCTGTAATAAAACCATTAGGATAATTCATTACCTGCATATTCTTCGCAGCAAAAGTAGAATTTACCAACAAAGATCATCCCATTAGCCTCTCAAAATGATAGGAAAACTAATAAACTCATGCATCATTTTAGCAGTGCATAACTACAACAATAATAGACTTATAGTTCAGCTAGAAACCCTCATTCTTCAGTGCAATCTAGTTGCAATAATCAACTTTCCGCTATCAACGAGAAGGGAGGATTTAACTATTTCTTAAGTCCTTTTTCGAATTTGAATTCCATAAAGGAATCTAGCAGATTGTTTCGTCAAAGAAGTACTTCAAATATCAGCGAACTTAAACAAGGAAAAGAACATGTTTTATCTCAAAAATCGTCGCCTTAATCAAATAATATCTAGCCAGCTAAATTACAGAGATCATCAAGCTTCATGAATCAACCAAAATAGCATAATAATTTCAGTAACTACAAGAATCAAGGTGTAATTTAACACAAGAATACTCAAAAAATAAATTCTAATAATCACTCCAAAAATGAAGAATCTGATATGTTGAGAGAAAGAAAACCAGTATTTAACAATAATAATAGTTTTTCATCATCTGCTATCAACTAAATTGATACCCTTAACAAATCTAGACAAGTATCATCTTGTTAACAAAACAACCAATCATAATAGTCCTCATTATTTGTTTCAATCGAGACTTCAAAAGCTTAGTTATTTGCTGAGGAAATATTCAATTTATTACCCGAGAGTAACAGAGAATGCATTGATTTCTAGACTTTATTGTTGGTTATGATAGACGCAGGGTTAGTATCATTAGCTTCTTTCAGCAAAAACAAAAATTCAAGTTAAATTTCCAATTCAAATCAGCAGTATTTCGATGAGACATAAGCCACTACAGCATCTGAAATCGAATAGAAACTGTTCTTTGCAATTTGGACACTTCTAGGTGGAAGAAATGCATAATTTATTAGTGTGAATGATTTGATTTAGTTACTTATTATTATCTTAAATATCCCACAACCTTCTGAGATTAAATCCCAATATAATTCTAGCAACAGTACTAAGCAGCGGAGTATCTCCCCTTCACTCACCAAAAGCAGAAGTATCAGTTCCTTATCGTAACAATCGAATCCTTCTCCTTTCTCGAGGAAACGCACTAGCAAAGTAGTTGAGACTTTTTCTGCTCTTCTTAAAACAACTTCCTCCAAATAAACAACCCCTTAGTAAATAAAGTAACAGAAGCAGCAGCATTAGATAGAAATAGAGCCTATTCTGAAAGAGTATGATTATTTCATTTAGAATGCACCAGAATCATTCCTTTTAAGCTTCACACCTGATAACAGATTATGGTAGAAAAAATAACTAAAAAAATAAGAGTTTTATGAAATAATTTTTAGATAGAAAGACTATTTATTTAACTTTGAACATTTGTGGAAATAATTTTAGGACTGGAAGCGAGGATGAAAAGGCTCTACTTCGATAAGCATTTGAACTATTAAGCAGAAATCGTGCTGCTTTCGAGCAATCTTGCTACAATTCAATAAGTGAAAAGCAAGTGAACAGCAGCCTTAATTCAACCACAGTTATCCCTAAGAAACAATCAGTAAACAATTCAATTGTTCTAAAATAGCTAATTTTGTGTTTTTGATGAACAAATAAATCAAATTCAGGCAACTTTAATGCTTGAAACCAATCAAAAAACTATTTTCATTCTTTTATTTAGTCGAGCAGTATCTTCCATTAAGGATCATCTTACTCCATCGAAGGAAAGGAGAACATCAATTGCTATCAATCACTAGTTAAGCAGAACTAGAGCAATAAGGATTCAAATAAAAGAAACAAAAATGAGACAAATTGCTATGAATCTTATGAAAATCGCTTTGAAAAGAAATATACTGGAGGTATTTATGGGAAAAATGTGAACAAAGTAAGAAATAAATATAACTTTGTTTATGACAAGCTGTTGTTGCTTAAATTTACTTGTTGAATATGTTAATAGTTGATTGATTGTCTTTTGTAATTGTTTTTTTAATCAGCTAATTGATAGGATGAGGAACACAAGAATCGAAAGAGAAATTCTCCAGGAACCACTTCAACTAACGAAAAGAAACGCTTAGCTAAACCCATCAATTACTGCTGAAACAGATAGATTTATCAATAGTCTAGATGCCACTGCTGCAATATCAGCTTCAAATGTTTAACTCAAGCAGCAACACAAAGATATCTCTTAATAACTTGCGCTGAATGAGATGTATTCTCGAAAATAATCAACAGTAGTTATTGGAAATTCTGCTGAGAGTCTCTCATGTATAAATAGCTTTCAACGTATGTGAAAAATCAAGTCAAGCAGATTCAAATAAATTGGGTGATTTATCTAACTCAATACTGTTTTTGCACGAATCACAAATTAAATCTCATCTGTAAAAAAAATTGTAATTATTCTAAACCATTCTTTTTCATATTTTATGTCTTTCAAAAATGAAAAATTCATTTTAACAAGAAAAGAAAGTACTCCTCCAGCAATAGATTCATATTATTTAAAATAATAGACATAAACAATAACTGTAATTATGCAAGTAGATAACATTAGTTTTCTTGAAATGAAAATTATTGAGCAGAATTAAAATTATTAACAAGTCTTCATTGAAAGGAATAATATTCTGATACATGGGAAGTTACCCATACAGTCAGTTTGTCCGAGTGGTTAAGGAGACGGACTTGAAATCCGCTGGGTTTACCCGCGCAGGTTCAAATCCTGCAGCTGACGTTTTTTATTTTTATTTTTTCTTACCCAAAAATAAATAATTAATCAATAAAAATTTAACATTTCCCATCAAAGCTAAGAGAAATAGGATTTCTTTGTTGTGGAAACAGGTGTGAGAGCAGATTCTTGAGAATCTGATCTGTTCCTCTCTGATTATTACTACTAAATGCTTGGTTGCATGAGAAATTAAGATTTTTTAAAGCCTAAATTAGTTGGCTATGATTTTATACTCGCTGTACTGTCTTACCTTAATTTTATGCTTTTAATCTTTCCAATAGTGCTACCCTATTGCATTAACCCTTTTGGTCTACTAAGTTTATTGGATGAAGGTGCTGCGATGGAAGTTTCCGTTGGAGGGAGTGTTTAATAAATCGATATTTTTTCTTAGACTAGCAAGAATGAATAGATATGTCTGACATAATCCATGTAATCACTGAAATTATTGATCAATTCTTCTTTTGGATAGAGTTTTAAGAAAATTTCTTCGTTTGGTGCTTATATCTTTCCTTCTGATTTAAACATGTTGTAGAGGCTTATCCACTCGTTTTTAATGAAAAGGTTTTGGTAGAGAATAGCAGGAGTGATTCTCTTCGTGTTGTATTGCAGTAAATTATCACGAGATTCCTCATAATCCTTAAAGAAGTCCTCGATTCTTTAAAATAAAACAAAATTGAGAGAAAATTAGATTCATTAGAACATTTTTTGATTTAGCCAAAATAAATAATTACAGTGAGAAAGAGAAGAGAGCTGGAGTTTCTTTGCTGAAGAGGATGTTACTGAGTTTATTCTTAAAATCATGGAAGGTTTGATTCTGATTCATAATAAGTATGTTAGCTACTTCATTCAGAGCAACATAATAAGGGATGAGTTTATCATTTAGTGCTTCAGGCACATGCTGTGCTGTGATTTTATTCATGAAATTAATGTAGTTGAAATTTTCCCCTTCAATGAAAGGTTTGAAATATTCTGAAGAAGAAGCATTCTCTGTCTCGATTCCAAAGTGATTGTCCATCAATTTTTTAAAACTCTGATAATTCACTAACAAAACATAAAATTACATTACTCCAAATGCTATTAGATATGGAAAAAGCTTGATTAGGACAACATATTTAAAATCCATTTTCATCTAACTTCTCTAAAAGTTATGAATTGAATAAAGTAAAATATTAGAAAAATCTATGCGAAAACTATCTTATTTACCTTTTTGATTGTTTTTGACATCAAGCTTTTCGAAAATATTGTCAAGGGAACGTATTACATCATTGATATTTTCAGTTTTCAATTTTTCCATGAGATTCGGTACAAGCACAAGAGAAGACGATTCATTGGAGAATAAAGAATGCCCTCCAACTTTTCGCTGCTCTTGAATCGCTTTTTAACTGATTTGCATGCGTTTTGTACTCGAAAACAGCTGGAATCGTTCGAATAATTTTCGAAAATTCGGATGGGAGCGAAACACGTTTTAGAATGCAATAGAAAGTGATTTTTAGGTGACAAAGATCTCATCTTCATAGAGTTTAGCTTGAAAATGCTGGTCTTAAGTAGCTTGAAAAATAGGAATACTCTCCTTGAGTTATTTCCGTAATAACAAAATAAGCTCAAATTGTGAATCGGTTAACATATTTTCCTAGAAAATTCCAAAGACATTAGCGAAGAAGAACCCTAATTGTTTTTAGTTTTCCAAAGCTGTCTTCACTAACCCACATATCTCCTGGATTCTAACTGTGCCTTTGAAGAAATCTGTATCTTCTTCCATCACCTTTCTTTTGATGTCAAATAGGAAAATAAAGTCAGTTTTTTCTCAAGAATAAAACAAAATAAATAGCAAAATAAAGATCTTTTTTGGTTTTTACGCCACAAAATTAGTTGGAGCATTAAGTCTCGTTCCTCCTATCCTCATCAAGTCTTCCTGAGATTGTTAAAAAACATTAAATAACTTGAAGAATATTGGATTCTTTTACAAAAATTTTTGTTTCCTACTTAATCAAGAAAATTTTCTAGATATCCAGCTATTTGAGGGCGTGTCATCTTCGGCAAGAATCGATCGTAAAGGCAATTGGAAATATCAGGCTGTAGGTAGAAGAAGAACGGATGCTAGAATAAAAACGCTGCTTTGTTTTCAGGAGAATCATATTTTTCCGCAAAAACAATTGGCGCAGATTAATCAAATAATGAAGCACGAGTCTAAAACGTTGCTTGCATTATTGGACGAGCTGCAGGTGAATTCTTACCAGATAAAAGAAACCCTTTTTGTTTTGATGGATCTTGCTTCATGTCGATAGCTTTGTCAGCTGCGAGTTTAGCTAGTTATAAAAGTGACTCATCAGCGGTGTTTTTGCTTTTCAAGAATTCTGCATCAAGGAAAGCACACTATTTGACGATTTCTTTAGAAGAATGCTAGATCTATTCCAATTACAAATCTTTATATTTTTTTGTTCTGAAATCACTAATTTAATCTTTCAATATTTCTGCAATTTCAGTCTATTCATTCTTTAATTCCTCTAACCGCAATACCTTCTCTTTGAATTCTTTCTCCACAAGTTCATGTTCCTTCTAGATTACTTTAAGTTTATCTTCTAAATCTTAGTTGTGTGTTTTGAGGAACTGCAATTGCAGCGTAGTTTATTCGACTTCTAAATCTACTCTTCGTTTAACTTCTACACCGATTCTAGCTTCTTGCCTGGAGAATATCTTTGCGAACATTTTGAGTAACGTATTGATACACAAACATGTTGCAATCTCGCCAATTCCAGATAGATATTTTATCGCTTTATTACTGAATCGAATCAATTCCTCTAGAATATATTTTATCATATCTGTTCGTGGATAAAGTATCCCACTCATACCTTCATTGAAAGGCTCTTCGATCTCTCGCAACAAATCAAGCATCAACACCATGACTTCTTCTTTTTCATCTTAGAAAAAAACCAGAAAAATATTTTAAGACAAAATCAAAAATATTTAACCATTTTCTTACCTCCTTTGAAATGTCCTATTTTCTCATGATCCTACCAAGAAGAGTGATTATCCCATTAAACAGAGTTATTATTTGATTTATCAGCAGCTAGCTCTGTAAAGAATAATGGACTGGGATTAGGTTCAGTTTGAACTCGTTAAAGCTATGAAGGTAGTTGTATTTGTGGTTGGTATTGTTATTATTGTGCATGTTCTTAATTTTCCGCACTAAGTAAAAGTGTATCATTCACAGCAAATCCATGAACAAGACTTTGAAAAGTTCCATTATCAAAAAATTTAGCTTAAACTAAAGAATTATCTTTCAGCTAAGATAAATATCGTTACTAAATAATACTAGCTGTTGAAAGTGCCTATGATCTACCTCCATCAGCATTCGAAGGAGCATATGATTTATTAATGATCGAAGACTACGATTTAGTTGACTTTTCAGTTCTCACAGCTTTAAACAGTTATCGATTAGCACCTTTAAAAAACAATTAAGATGCTTCTTCAGTATGCGTTGAAGCAGTAGCAGTTTTGCATCGAGGCTCCAATCCTTAAAGAGATTAATTATTAAGAGTCATAGGATTTTATGTTAAAATTGATAAAGAATCAACTTTTTTATGATATGGCTGTTTAATTGGAGAATTAGGAAAAAGCAATGACTCGTTTTTAGTATGCCTAAAGAGTTCTTTAAGATGTGATTGCTGAGTAGTTAGCTCAGAGAGAGATTTTCTTTAAATCTAAATATCACCTGCTGTCATCATACTTTAAGATGAACCCTCAGTGACATTAATTACATATTAATTTCTAGTATTTCTATCAGATTAATTTTTCTGAAGCAGTTATGGCTAAGAAGATATTCCAACAGATTGCTAAGATTGAGAAATTGATTTACTACCACTTGATCTTTCTGGCTAATCGCTACTTTTATGTCCAAGAATAGAATATCCACCGATGCATTCAGCTAAGGAACCTGTACCTAATAAAATAGTCATTTTAAATCAAAATTGTCTATGGTATTTCAATAAAAACTAAATCTAAAATGTTTATTTATCAACCTCTACGCATAAAGTAAGCCATCCGATTGACTGGCGGAGTTGTTTACAGTGACATTTATCTTATTCTTGAAAATATTCAGTCCTTCAGTTTTTTTTTTTGTTAATTAACCTTTTGTTTAATGCAGAATAATCTATTTCCCATCAAAATAATACCCTTTCAAGTAGGGAATTTTAGTTTATAAGATTGGGGAAAATAATAAATAATCAACCAATATTTTTGAAGGGGAAAAAAAATAATTTGGAAAAAAAATCTGATGAAGGAGGGATTCGAACACTCGCCCTTTCGGAATAGTACCTGAAACTACCGCCTTAGACCGCTCGGCCACTTCATCTTAAGCAAAATACTAGTTCGGAATTTCCCAAAAGGTCTTTTTGAAAATGATTACATTTAATTATCTATATGGTTTATTACTTTAGCAATGCTTTCCACGCGCTTCTTTGGGGATTCACAAAAAAACAAAGAATAATTCAAAGAATTTAGAAAGTCTTTCAACGAAATCAAAAATAATAAAAAAAACAAGAAAATAAGAAATAAATACACAGACAATTTCATTTAAAAAATGAATTAGTTTTCTGTATTGCTCTTCGTATTGTTTTCCATAGGGATAAACAGCCTTGAGCTCACTAAGAGACTTGAACCTTATGCATTAAGCTGCTTCTCAGATAGTCTTGGTAAGAAACAATAAATGAAAAAAAAAAGCGAAGAGCATTATGATAATTATATTTTTGTATTTTGATAAAGGCGAGATGATTTTTATCCATATGTATGCTTCAGTTTAGACTTCAAATAAGCAGATTAAATTCTACATTGAAAAACCTGATAGATCCTTGCTGATTTCTTATGAAATTGAACATGAAATAAACTACCAAGTTGTTACTGAGAATGAAGGAGATTATAACTTCTGTTTTGAGAATCTAAGTGATTAGGAGACCATCGATGTGGATTTCGATTATAAAACAGGAGCTGAAGCGAAGGATTACTCTGATTTAGTTTAAAAAGAAAAAGGAGTATAGTTTCAGTTGAGTGCTAAAAAATTAGAGGATACACTTCATGATATTAATTTGGAGAAAAGACTCATTTTAAGACATCAGGAGTATAATTCCACACTTCAGAAAGAGATATCCTTTAAGATCATGGCTTTTTCTGTAATAACTACGCTTTTACTCTTGGCACTGGCATTGTTTTAAGCGTTCTATTTAAAGTAGTTCTTTTAATAGCGCAAGATCATATGATTCTTTTTAGAAGATCAACAAAAATAATAATCGTTTTGTAGAATTTCTATTGCAGATCATTGTGAGCCAATATATGAATTTGACATGAAAGAGAGAGAATTTAAGTTATAGTTAATAATGCTGCTTTATTTAGTTATGTTGCTATTTTTAACAAAAATCACAAGTATTTAAATGTTTGTTTTTTTGTGCTCTATTTTAATGTGAAATTCAGAATGGCACAAAAACAACCATAATGATAAATGATTTGAAATTACGGTTTGAATCTTTATTTCAAGATCAAGAAAGAGTTTAAAAAGAAAAACAAAGTCTAATTATTTATTCAAATATGAAATAATGTTGAGAGAAAACGATTTTCTTATTCAAAAAAAAACAAATCAAAAACAATAAAATAGCTAATACAGTAATCTAAAAAAATGTCAATTATTATGTAAAAGAAAACAAAGCAGAATAGAGAGAGTTAGAACACAACATCTCATCCTTAATAATTATTTTTTATAAATAGAATAATGCGAGAAGAAAAATATTCCAATTAATTTGAACATGTCGGTAAATGGAATCGATTACAATCCATTCTCAATTTCGATTACTATTTTACTTGAATGCTCTTCAATTCTAGAATTTATTTTGCTTATTTTTTTTATAAAACATGCTTTTTAGAATCATATTTCCCTCCCTTTAAATTGTTCTTTATTTCTTTTCATGGTTCTTTTTTCTTAAATGGATTAAATTGAGAAAAATAGAAGTTTTCTGGAAAAACTAATACTTCTTTAAATATGAAATCAATTGTTATTCTTGGAGAATGATCATTAAATACAACAAATCAAATAACTCATCAAATATCTTGCAATCCTAATGGCTCAATAAATCAAAATAAAAACTGTGAAACTATCTAATGGAGTTGAATTACCATTAGTTGGATTGGGAACTTATGCATCCAAAAATCAAGCAGAAATGACTAACTTGATTCGAGCTGCTCTTGACGCTGGATACAGACATATCGATACCGCCAAATTCTATGAAAACGAAAAGCTAATTGGTGATGCTCTCTAAATCATTTTCAAGGAGGGAAAATACAAAAGAGAAGACTTATTCATATCTACGAAATTGTTTGGTCAGAAAGACTAATCAGTCGAAGAGGTAGTGAAAAGTTAGTTGAAGGACTTACAAATCGACTAAATTGATCTGCTGTATTTGCATTGGCCATTTTGGACTCCTAAAGATGAAACCTACTAGGTTTGGGACCACAAGCCAGTCCATAAAGTTTGGGGAGAGCTGGAAGAGATCTACAATAAAAAGTGGGCAAAGTCTCTAGGTGTCTCTAACTTCAACGCAATGGCTATTGTAGATCTGTTAACCTATTGCAAAGTTAGGCCAGTAGTAAACTAAATTGAATTGCATGTATTTTTGCAATAGACTCGCCTCGTTAAGTTCCTTCTTGCTGCTAAAATCCAGCCTGTTTCCTACAGTCCGTTGGCTTAATTTTCATCAATTATTGACAACAAAGAACTTTAAGCAATAGCCAAGAGCAATAATGCCACAGTTCCTCAAATTCTCCTAGCTTTCCTCTTGAATCAGGGGATTGCTGTTATTCCCAAGACAGAGAAAATTTCAAGACTTCAGGAGAATTTCGAATCAGTGAATCTTAAGCTTTCAGATGAAGACACTGAAAAGCTAAAAAAGCTCAACTCCAATTCAAGAGTAGTAGATGCAAATGAGCAAACTAACTTTTTCTTCAAGAATGTCCCAATATTTGATTGAAATTTTTTTTTGTTATCTCTTTATCAATATGTGTGTGCTTATTGAGGAATAATAGTTTCTAACTACAAAAAAAAAACAAAAAATCAGTTACTTGAGTAATAAAAAATGTGACAGAACTTTTAGAATGCCCTAAGTAATACCACACAATTTAAAATAACACATAAATAATTTTAACATAGCATGAATAAACCTTAATCCTATTCCAAAAAAAATAAAAACATAATTATCTCTGAAAAGCATCCTTAATCCTTTACAGAATAAGGGCTTATGTTAAACCTGTATTTAAATTATACTATTATCCTAAAAAAAAATGTCAAATAATATGTAAAAGAAAACAAAGCAGAATAGAGAGATAGACTTATGGTTACAAACATATTCTCTCTAATTTAGATTACTAATTAACTTGAATATGTCAGTAAATGGCTATGATTACAATAAAACTCTAATTTGATTACTAATTAACTTGAATATATCGGTAAATGGCATTGATTACAATCATACTCAAATTTAGATTACTATTTTACTTGAATGCTCGTCAATTCTAGAATTCTTTTTCTTAATATTAATTCTTTTTCTTATTTTTTAATTAAATGTGCATTTGATAATTATATTTTTTTCCCTTTTCATTGTTCTTTATTCCTTAAATGGATTAAATTGAGAAAAATAGAAGATTTCTGGAAAAATTTATTTCTTTTAAATAAGATATCACTTGTTGTTCCTGGAGAGTGATAATTAATTACCACAAAATAAATAATACATCAAATATCTTGCAATCCTAAATGACTCAATAAATCAAAGTAAAAACTGTGAAACTATCTAATGGAGTTGAGTTACCATTATTTGGATTGGGTACTTATGCATCCAAAAAACAAGTAGAAATGACTGACTTGATTCGAGCTGCTCTTGACGCTGGATACAGACATATCGATACCGCCAAATTCTATGAAAACGAAAAGTTAATTGGTGATGCCCTCTAAATCATTTTCAAGGAGGGAAAATACAAAAGAGAGGACTTATTCATAGCTACGAAAATATTCGGTCATAAAGACTAATCAGTTGAAGAGGTAGTGAAGAGTTAGTTGAAGGACTTGCAAATCGACTAAATTGATCTACTGTATTTGCATTGGCCATTTTGGACTCCTAAAGATGAAACCTATTAGGTTTGGGACCACAAGCCAGTCCATTAAGTCTGGGGAGAGCTGGAAGAGATCTACAATAAAAAGTGGACAAAATCTCTAGGTGTCTCAAACTTCAACGCTATGGCTATTGTAGATCTGTTAACCTATTGCAAAGTTAGACCAGTAGTAAACTAAATTGAATTGCATGTGTTTTTGCAGTAGGCTCGCCTCGTTAAGTTCCTTCTTGCTGCTAAAATTCAGCCTGTTTCCTACAGTCCGTTAGCTAAATATACATCAATTGTTGACAATAAAGAACTTTAAGCAATAGCCAAGAGCAATAATGCCACAGTTCCTCAAATTCTCCTAGCTTTCCTCTCGAGTCAGGGGATTGCTGTTATTCCTAAGACAGAGAAAATTTCAAGACTTCATGAGAATTTCGAATCAGTGAATCTTAAGCTTTCAGAAGAAGACATTGAAAAGCTGAAAAAGCTCAACTCCAACTCAAGAATCGTCGATGCAAATGATCATGCGAACTTTTTCTTCAAGAATGTTCCACTGTTCGATTGAAAAATTAATTTGTTATCTCTTTATCAACTTTATCAATATATGTGTGATTATTGAGGAATAATTGTTTCTAATTTGTAAAAAAAGAATTTCACCTAATCAAATAATTTGTTTCCATTTTTCATACCTTGAATTTCTGCATCTCAAAATACATTATTCTCGAAAGAAACATTGTTAAAATATGTGTATTAAGATGAAATGAATTAGAAAGACAATATAACATCAGGGTTGACTGTCATGATTGTGTTATTGATGAACAAGGAGTTGATTTATGAAAAGTAACGCTTGGGAATCGATTATTTGCTAGTCAGCTATTGCCAAGTTGTTCAAGGAAAGAAAACTCTCACTAGTCACCATGAAGTACAGGAAGGTACCACCATGAAGAAGTCTTTTGGAGTTAAGAAAGAAATTAATTATCCAAAAAGTTGGATAAGAGGATATTTAAGAAGAATCGTCAGTGGCTTTAATAAGAAGATTCGCAGCTGGACTGACACTGTATATATTGTTGTGGATAAGTAATAATGTTTAACAGACAATTAATGGAAAAGAACTAATATTGTATTCCTCGAATGAATGTTTATTAGATAGTTAATTGAAAAAAACGGGAGACTAGCTAATTAATAATATTATATCATTGAAGAAACGTCTAGTTCTTCCTCTCGGTAATGCAGCTAAGAGTTACTTGAGCTATTGAAAATATCTTTTAAAGAACTAGTCCCTGGAGCTTATTAGATTGCAAAATTATGATTGCAGGAATCAATCTAGCATCAATTTGTTAAGCAACCCTCGAAGGCTATCCTGTTGGTTAGTGGAAAATGCTGCTCCGTTGACTGAAAATATGTGAACATTATTGTCAATGATGACTTATCAGTGACTGTAGTTAAAAGGGATAAGGTATTATGGCTATCCGCTGAGATTCTTTATTTTTTTGTAGTATTCGCTGACTTTGAGCACGAGGGAATTAGCATTCGATTAAGTTAGGGCGATCACTTTCGTTGGACTAGATGAGACTAGTGAAAGGATAGAGAGGTTAAAATCTGATGGAGAGTTCCATACTATATGATATGAAAATATCCCTGTGTAGATGACAGAATCGGACGAAGAAACTGAAAATTAGATGATTAATTGATTTAAACCATTTGAAATGAAAAGCACAGAAGAAAACGCATTAAAAGATAGTTCAGAAGAACTAAAGGAGTTAATCATAGTGAGAAAGTTATCTAAAGAACTGAAGAAATGTCAAAATAGTTAGAGAGATCTATCGAGGAATTGACAACTGAAGTGAAGATGACTCAAAGGAAAGATTTAAAGAAGAAGATAAGAGTGCTTAGATCATCCAATTCAGTTTAAGTGTACTCTTGATAATTTGAATCTTGGAGATAAAATGATTAATTAGCGATTCTCAAGAGCTATCTAGCATTATTAGAGATAGCTATTTGAAAGAGATACTAAGAACTTAAGGGATCGGTAGCCTTCACTTTCACTGATGTGCCTGAAAATACTAGCAATTCTCTGAATACAAGAATTCTTAGGCTAAAAAAATAATAGCAGCATACTGACTTTTGAGAATGTTCAGCTTGCGGATCTCATAGAGATTTATTTTTTTGAAAAGAAGTCCAGTCCAGATTGTTGGTTAAAATCAAGGTAGGAGATCTGATGACGATTAAGTAACTAAGAAGGACTGGCTGAATTGGCAACGTAAGGTATTATCCGTTCCTTTTGGAACAAAAAGTGAACTATGAGTTTGAATTATATCAAATACAACACCAGAAGAGATAATCTTAAAATCGATTTAATTAATAGCTTTGAAGGTAAAAATCTGTGTTTTAGATGTTCGAGAGATACAATAGGTAATTTCACTAAAAATTACATTTTTCTATTATTTTTTGAAACGAAACAATTGTTTTTTTATTAATTTAAGGTGTAAAGAATGAAAGCTAATAAAAATAAAATAATATGAAAAAGAAAACAAACCAGAATAGAGAGAGATAGTTACACAACATCTCATCCATAATAATTATTTTTTTAAAATAAAGAAAAGTGTATAGAAAAATATCCAAATTAACTTGAATATGTAGGTAAATAGTTATGGTTACAATCATACTCAAATTTAGATTACTATTTTACTTGAATGCTCGTCAATTCTAGAATTCTTTTTCTTATTTTTTAATTAAATATGCTTTTTAGAATCATATTTTTTTTCCTTTTCATTGTTTTTTTTAGTTTAAACGCAGTAATTGAGAAAAATAGAAGGTTTCTAGAAAAATTGATATCTTTAAATAAGATATCACTTGTTGTTCCTGAAGAATGATCACTAATTAACACAAACAAAATAACTCATCAAATATCTTGCAATCTTAAATGGCTCAATAAATCAAAGTAAAAACTGTGAAACTATCTAATGGAGTTGAGTTACCATTAGTTGGATTGGGTACTTATGCATCCAAAAATCAAGCAGAAATGGCTAACTTGATTCGAGCTGCTCTTGATGCTGGATACAGACATATCGACACTGCCAAATTCTATGAAAACGAAAAGTTAATTGGTGATGCTCTCTAAGCCATTTTCAAAGAGGGAAAATACAAGAGAGAAGACTTATTCATAGCTACAAAAATATTCGCTCAAAAAGACTAATCAGTTGAAGAGGTAGTGAAGAGTTAGTTGAAGGACTTGCAAATCGATCAAATTGATCTACTGTATTTGCATTGGCCATTTTGTACTCCTAAAGATGAAACCTACTAGGTTTGGGACCACAAGCCAGTCCATTAAGTTTGGGGAGAGCTGGAAGAGATCTACAATAAAAAGTTGGCAAAGTCTCTAGGTGTCTCTAACTTCAACGCAATGGCTATTGTAGATCTGTTAACCTATTGCAAAGTTAGACCAGTAGTAAACTAAATTGAATTGCATGTATTTTTGCAATAGACTCGCCTCGTTAAGTTCCTTCTTGCTGCTAAAATCCAGCCTGTTTCCTACAGTCCGTTGGCTAAATTTACGTCAATTATTGACAATAAAGAACTTTAAGCAATAGCCAAGAGTAATAATGCCACTGTTCCTCAAATTCTCCTAGCTTTCCTCTTGAGTCAGGGGATTGCTGTTATCCCGAAGACAGAGAAGATTTCTAGACTTCATGAGAATTTAGAATCAGTGAACCTTAAGCTTTCCGATGAAGACATTGAAAAGCTGAAAAAGCTCAACTCAAACTCAAGAATAGTCGATGCAAATGATCGCGTAAACTATTTCTTCAAGAATGTTCCACTGTTCGATTGAAAAATCAATTTGTTATCTCTTTATCAATATGTGTGTGCTTATTGAGAAATAATTGTTTCTAATCAAATATTTTTTTCTATTTTTCATACATTGAATTACTGTATCTCCAAATACATTATTCTCGAAAGTAACATTGTTAAAATATGTGAATTGAGATAAAAAGAATTAGGAAGATAATGAAACATCAGGGTTGACTGTCTTGATTGAGTTATTGATGAACAGGGAGTTAGGGAGTTGATAATTTATAGATTTAAATTTATTCGTGAAATATTCTAAGTTCGAATCTTCATATGTGATGTTCCTGGCAACAAAATTGTTGATAATTAGTACATAATTCTCATATTTGCTAGTCAGCTAGGAGTTAAGAAAGAAATTAATGATTTAAAAAGTTGGATAAGAGGATATTTAAAAAGGGCATCAGATTATTCATTAGGAGTTTACCCTGCTAAAAAGAGTTGTATGTTTTCAAGGATGATGTATTTATTTAAGATTGTGGAGAGAATGCAGTTTGTGATGGTAAAATTGCTGAAATCTACACTCTCCAAACAATATTTGCTAGTTAGATATTTTTGTATCGAGTAATGAAGAATGTCGAATTTGTTTTTTTGTGGAGACTCTAGACAAAGAAGAATCATCAATGGCTTTAATAAGAAGATTCAAAGCTGGGCTAACTACTGTGTATATTGCTGTGGATAATTAATAATGTTCAAGAGACAAGTAATGAAAAATCACTTACATTGTATTATATTCCCAGAATGAATGTTTATTAGATAGTTAATTGAAAAAAATGGGAGACTAGTTAATTAATAGTATAATTTCATTGAAGAAACGTCTAGTTCTTTCTCTAGGTAATGCAGCTAAGAGTTACTTGAGCTATTGAAAATATCTTTTAAAGAACTAGTCCCTGGAGCTTATTAGATTGCAAAATTATGATTGCAGGAAGCAAACTAGCATCGATTTGTTAAGCAATCCTCGAAGATTATCTTGTTGGTTAGTGTGTTTATTAAATAATTCAGGTAAAAGAAGAAGGGTTTGTAAACTTTTGAAAAACTATTAAAGGAAATAGGAATTCTGTTTTTGTAGTTGTGGTGTGATACTTTTTAACAAATTAGCTTTGGGCAGATATCTTGAGAAAATGCTGCTCGGTTGACTAAGAATATGTGAACATGGCTGTCAATGATGACTTATCAGTGATTGTAGTTAAAAGGGGTAAGGTATTATGGCTATCCGCTGAGATTGTATTTTTTTTGGTAGTCTTCGCTGACTTTGAGCATGAGAGAATTAGCATTCGATTAAGTTAGGGTGATAACTTTTGTTGGACTAAGATGAGACTAAGGGCATTAAAAGATAATTCAGAAGAACTAAAGGAGTTAATCATAGTGAAAAAGTTATCTGAAGAACTGAAGAAATCTTAAAGTAGTTAGAGAGATCTATCGAGGAATTGACAACTAAAGTGGAGATGACTCAAAGGAAAGATTTAAAGAGGAAAATAAGAGTGTTTAGATCATCCAATTCAGTTTAAGTGTACTCTTGATAATTTGAATCTTGGAGATAAAATGAATAATTAGCGATTCCCAAGAGCTATTCAGTATTATTAGAGATAGCTATTTGAAAGAGATACTAAGAACTTAAGGAATCGGTAGCCTTCACTTCCACTGATGTGCCTGAATACTAGCAATTCTCTGAATACAAGAATTCTTAGGCTAAAAAAATAATAGCAGCATACTGACTTTTGAGAATGTTCAGCTTGCGGATCTCATAGAGATTTATTTTTTTGAAAAGAAGTCCAGTCCAGATTGTTGGTTAAAATCAAGGTAGGAGATCTGATGACGATTAAGTAACTAAGAAGGACTGAAGCTGAATTGGCAACGGAAGGCATTGTCCGTTCTCTTTTGGAATAAAAAGTGAACTAGGAGTCTGAATTATACCAAATACAAAGTCAGAAGATATGATCTTAAAATCGATTTAAATTAATAGCTTTGAAGGTAAAAGTCAGTGTTTTAGATGTTTGAGAGATAATTTTGGTAATTTCACTAAAAAAGTTCACTTTTCTATTATTTTTTGAAACGAAACAATTGTTTTTTTATTAATTTAAGGTATAAAGAATGAAAGCTAATAAAAATAAAATAATATAATTCAAAAAATGTCAATTCATATGAAAAAGAAAACAAAGCAGAATAGAGAGAGATAGATACACAACACCTCATCCTTAATAATTATTTTTTAAAATAAATAAAAGTGTATGTCGGTAAATAGCTATGGTTACATAATACTCTAATTTAGATTACTAATTAACTTGAATATGTCGGTAAATGGCTATGATTACAATAAAACTCGAATTTGATTACTAATTAACTTGAAATATGTCGGTAAATGGATTTGGTTACGTCATAATCTAATTTAGATTACTATTTTACTTGAATGCTGGTCAATTCTAGAAATCTTTTTCTTATTTTTTAATTAAATATGCTTTTTAGAACCATATTTTTTCCCTTTTCATTGTTCTTTTTTCCTTAAAAGCATTAATTTAGAAAAATAGAAGGTTTCTGGAAAAATTAATTTCTTTTAAATAAGATATCACTTGTTGTTCCTGGAGAATGATAATTAATTACCATAAAATAAATAACACATTAAATATCTTGCAATCCTATGGCTCAATAAATCAAAGTAAAAACTGTGAAACTATCTAATGGAGTTGAATTTCCATTAGTTGGATTAGGTACTTATGCATCCAAAAAATAAGTAGAAATGACTGACCTGATTCGAGCTGCTCTTGATGCTGGATACAGACATTTCGACACTGCCAAACTCTATGAAAATGAAAAGTTAATTGGGGATGCTCTCTAAATCATTTTCAAAGAGGGAAAATACAAAAGAGAGGACTTATTCATAGCTACGAAATTGTTCGGTCATAAAGACTAATCAGTCGAAGAGGTAGTGAAGGGTTAGTTGAAGGACTTGCAAATCGATTATATTGATCTACTGTATTTGCATTGGTCATTTTGTTTTCCTAAAGATGAAACCTACTAGGTTTGGGACCACAAGCCAGTCTATTAAGTCTGGGGAGAGCTGGAAGAGATCTACAATAAAAAGTTGGCAAAGTCTTTAGGTGTCTCAAACTTCAACGCAATGGCTATTGTAGATTTGTTAACCTATTGCAAAGTTAGACCAGTAGTAAACTAAATTGAATTGCATGTGTTTTTGCAGTAGACTCGCCTCGTTAAGTTCCTTCTTGCTGCTAAAATTTAGCCTGTTTCCTTCTGTCCTTTGGTTTAATTTACATCAATTGTTGACAACAAAGAACTTTAAGCAATAGCCAAGAGCAATAATGCCACTGTTGCTCAAATTCTTCTAGCTTTCCTTTTGAGTCAGGGGATTGCTGTTATTCCCAAGACAGAGAAAATTTCAAGACTTCATGAGAATTTAGAATCAGTGAACCTTAAGCTTTCCGATGAAGACATTGAAAAGCTGAAAAAGCTCAACTCCAACTCAAGACTACTCGATTCAAATGAGCGAACAAGGTTTATCTTCAAGAATATTCCAATGTTCGATTGAATAATAAATTTGTTGTTTCGTATTCAATGTGTGTGTGCTTATTGAGGAGTAATTATTTCTAAAAATGAATTTTTGAACGCAGAATTTTAATTTGATTCTTTGCTTTGATCTTTAAAATCAATAAACTTTCTTTTACTATCATGTCAACTCTGTCTTTGTAGACATTGAATTTATTGTCGAAAATATTCCCAAGATTAAAGTGACATTTATTATTACAATTAATGAATTTGGTAAGATTATTGAGTGAGTATGGGAGGGGTTTGGAGGGGAGGGAGAGGATTGAACTTCCTTTTTCTGAACAATGAAATGAAATTCAAAATAAAAAGCCCATTGTTTTAGAGAATCTTTAATTTTTTGAAGAAACAATTGATTATTATGCAAACAATTTAGATATTACGAATCCAGAACCAAAGTACAAGAGTTTAATTTGTAAACATAATCAAAATAAGATATTTTTCATCTCTAATTTGAATCAAATACATATTTTTTCACTTTTTATTATCTAAAATTAATTCAATTAAAGATTTCAGATGATCTAAGGCTAATGCTTTACTGTATTTCGTAATAAAAAGTAGGAGAATAGGATTTTTTATATTTTTAATTATAGAGTATGGAAACTTCCTCGAGTTTGAATGTTATTTCTTTGAGAGTATCTAAGAGTTATTTTTTTTAGTCCTGTGTATTTAAAAGGTAAAGAAAAATAAAGAGTGATTTAATAATTCAGGTAATTTCTTGAAGATTGAGGCACTGGATGAGATTATTCCATCTAACCAAGCATAACCACATAATCCAAATGGAGTGTCCATACAACAGTTAAAGATTGATGATAAAAACACTCTAACAAATCTTACAAATAACAACAATAGTAGTAGTTACATAAATGGAGAAACATCTAAAGGAAAATCTATTCTGTTTTCAGAAGCAGTATGAGGACCGTGCATACTTCATCTTCAGATAAATCTCGTAAAAAAGAAACAACCCAAGGTAAATAGAGAAATTAAGTTCGATTTGATTGTTTATTAAAAAATGGACACAGAAGAAGAAAAGAAATTGAATTCATTTTTCTATGTTTTTTGTCAACTAACGAAAAAGTAACGCTTCGAAAAAGCTATCCGACATTTTAGAGATTGTTTATCTGTCAACCCTGTGAGGCATGATATAGTGCGTAAGGAAATGGAAAAAATATATTTCCTTACTTAAAAAAGAAACCTTTTTAGAGCAAGGCTTGCTAGTAATTCATTTAATAATTGATAACTTCAAATTTAGGGTTAGCCAGGCTTATCCTCCTTATTATAGAAATTTATTATCCAAGAGTATTTATCCTTCATTGGATGGATAAAAAGAACTCTGTGTTATTAGAATCACTTTAACATGTAGTCCCATTGTAAAGTACTGGATGATAGAATTTTCTTTTTTTGATTGGGATAATTTACCCAATGATCTCCTTTGTTGAGCCTGCAAATCATCATGTTACTGATTATTTAGATAACACTTGAATTTAATATTTTTGTAACACTCGTGATGATCGAAATTACTTCTTGCATGTGGGGAGGGAATAAATTGACTTAATTTCTTTGGTTTGTTTAAATAGTTCTCGTTTTTTTACTACTCCAATGAATTAAGAAGGACTCTAATAAGTATCCTTAAGTCTCTACAGAAGATAACTTAACTTATATTGTTCATCTTTATATTGGCACTTTTCTTCGCCGTCATTGGTTGGAGGTTCATTGGAGATTTAGATGGAACAGCTGACCCTAACGCTCTAAAGGTAATTCAAATGATAATTGTTGTTTGCTATAATTAGTGCTTGCTAACAATTGAAATTAATCTTTGTTACTGAAAAATAGAGCGATTTCATATAGGATCCTAAGTTCTGCAAATATCGTCTATTCGCTAATTAGCTTTAATAATTATCCAGATTGCATGCTTTCTTCTAACATTAAATAGGAGTTTTCCTTTCAAGATATTTATATTTTATGGAGGATTATGAGGTAATTTATCTGAATGTAATACAAGATAATATTAAAATAACCGACTGGGGACTTAAGAGGGAGTTCTCAAATCAATTAATTATTTCTTTCTTTTGAATGATTATTTCTAATAGATTTTACAAATGCTGTTAAACTTTCAACTTTTAAATTCTATTAACCATTTAAATTTACTCGTTTGCACATACAAATTCTTCATTATTTTTGAGTGATCAAAATAATAATAAAATAATAATAAAAATAATATTATCATAATGATAAATCATTCGAAATTCTAGTTTGAGTCTCTATTCCAAGATCAAGAAAGAGTTTAAAAAGAGAATATAAAGTCTAGTTATTAATTCATTTCTGAAATATATTTGAGACATGTTGATTATTATTATTCTAACATCTTTTGTAAATAAAAAGTAAATGTGTGCCTATTTCGCTGTATACTTCCTGAATAAGTTGACTTCAGCGAATTCTTTCTTATCTTTTCTGATCGTTCTGAGAGAGGTTATAATTTAATTAAAAAGAAATTAATGTGAATAGAAAAATATTCAAATTAATCTTGAACCTGTCGGTAAATGGCTATGGTTACAATCCATAATCAAATAAAGATTACTATTTTCCTTGAATGCTCATGAATTCTAGAATTCTTTTTGCTTAATTTTGTTAATTAAACATGCTTTTTAGAAACAATTTTTTTCCCCATTTTTAACTTTTTTCTTTTCTTAATCAGACCTTCAATTCAAGTCTTTTTGCATACCTTGAGAAAAATAGAAGGTTTATGGAACAATTTTTTCTTTAAATAGGATACCCTTTGATGCCTGGAGAATAATTATTAATTACCACAAAATAAATAACTCATCAAATATCTTGCAATCCTAAATGGCTCAATAAATCAAAGTAAAAACTGTAAAACTGTCTAATGGAGTTGAGTTACCATTAGTTGGATTGGGAACTTATGCATCCAAAAATCAAGCAGAAATGACTAACCTGATTCGAGCTGCTCTTGATGCTGGATACAGACATATCGATACCGCCAAATTCTATGAAAACGAAAAGTTAATTGGAGATGCCCTCTAAGTCATTTTCAAGGAGGGAAAATATAAAAGAGAGGACTTATTCATATCTACAAAATTGTTCGGTCTGAAAGACTAATCAGTCGAAGAGGTAGTGAAGAGTTAGTTGAAGGACTTGCAAATCGATTAAATTGATCTACTGTATTTGCATTGGCCATTTTGGTCTCCTTAAGATGAAACCTACTAGGTTTGGAACCATAAGCCAGTCCATTAAGTCTGGGGAGAGCTGGAAGAGATCTACAATAAAAAGTGGACAAAGTCTCTAGGTGTCTCTAACTTCAACGCAATGGCTATTGTAGATCTGTTAACCTATTGCAAAGTTAGGCCAGTAGTAAACTAAATTGAATTGCATGTGTTTTTGCAGTAGGCTCGCCTGGTTACGTTCCTCCTTGCTGCTAAAATTCAGCCTGTTTCCTACAGTCCTTTGGCTAAATTTACATCAATTATTGATAACAAAGAACTATAATAAATAGCCAAAAGCAATAATGCCACAGTTCCTCAAATTCTTCTAGCTTTCCTCTTGAGTCAGGGGATTGCTGTTATCCCTAAGACAGAGAAGATTTCAAGACTTCAGGAGAATCTAGAATCAGTGAACCTTAAACTTTCAGAGGAAGACATTGAAAAGCTGAAAAAGCTTAACTCCAACTCCAGAGTAGTTGATGCAAATGAGAAAAGTAACTATTTTTTTAAGAATGTTCCATTGTTCGATTGAAAAATAGATTTTTTGTTTCGATATCAATATCAATATGTGTGTGCTTATTGAGAAATAATTATTTCTAAAAATTGATTTTTATACAGAATTGTAATTTGATTCCTTGCTTTGGACTTTAAAATCAGTAAACTTTCTTTCCTAATCATGTCAACTCTGTCTATGTAGACATTGAGTTTATTGTAGAAAATATTCCCAAAATTAAATGAAATTTAACACTCCAATTAATTAATTTGGTAAAATTATGGGGTGGGAGGGGTTTGGGGAGGATTGAAATTCCTTTTTCAAAACAATGAAATGTAATTCAAAATAAAAAAGCGCAGGATTTTAGAGAAACTTTAATTTTTAGAAGAAGCAAGTAGTTATTAAGCAAGCATTTTAGATAACACTAAGCCAGAACCAAAATGCAAGTGTTTCAATTTGTAAACTTTCTCAAATAATTCCCAAACATTAGATTTTCATCTCTACTTTGGATAAAATACATATTTTTTTCTTCCATTTTTTATTATCAAAAACGGATTCAATTAAACACTTAAAATTATTTAAAGCTGATGCTTTTATTGTTCAAAATGAAAAGGTTCCCTTTGTTAAACTCTTTTTAAAAGAAAAGATTACTAGCTCTACTTTTACTTCTGTATCTCCTAATAAAAAATAAGAATACGATTTTTGATATTTTAAGTTAAAGAGTAAGGAAACGCCTAGAGTTTGAATGCTATTTCTTTGTGAGTCTCTGAGAGTTATTTTTTTTAGTCCTGTGTGTTGTTTAAAAGTAAAAGAAAAATAAAGAGTGATTTAATATTTCAGGTGATCTCCCAAAATAATAATTAAGATAAAGTGCAAAAGAAAAATTGTTTGTAGCGTTAGGTGGAATTTTTGGACAAGCAATCTCTTCTTTTCCAACATTTTAAATAACTCCAAGAGAACCACTTTTACAATAAGAAATACATTTCAACATCGTCCAGTACTTTCCCAGTATCTTATGCTCTAAACTTCCTAGGCTAAGGATGCCAATTTAGGAGTAAAATCTCCTGTGATCAATAAAAAAGACAGGTTCAAAAACGCTAAATCTTCACTTCTTCAGAAACTAGCAAGTCCTAATTTCAAGCTAGAAATGGAAAAATAGAATTCTGATTCCCCCTTGAAAATTGAGACCCTGGATGAGATTATCCCATCTAACCAAGCATAACCACATAATCCAAATAGAGTGTCCATACAACAACTGAAGATTGATGATAAAGACACTCCGACGAATCTTACAAATAACAACAATAGCAGTAGTTACATGAATGGAGGAACATCTAAAGGAAGAATCCATTCAGTGTTCAGAAGCAGTATGATGACCGTGCATACTTCATCTTCAGATAAATCTCGTAAAAAAGAAGAACCCAAGAATGAAGATGTAAAAAAAATCAAAATATTTTAAGGTAAACAGAGAAATTAAGTTCGATTTGATTGTTTTCTAAAAAAAGGACACAGAAGAAGAAAAGAAATTGAATTCACTTTTCTATGCTCTTGGTCAACTAACTGAAAAGTAACGCTTCGAAAAAGCTATTCGACATTTTAGAGACTGTTTATCACTCAACCCTGTCAGACATGATATCGAGCGTAAGGACATGAATATATTACATTTCCTAACTTTCAAAAGAAACCTTTTTTAGAGCAAGGCTGGCTATTAATTCATTTAAATTGATAACTCCAAATTTAAGGTTAGCCAGGCTTATCCTCTTTATTATAGAAATTTATTACCCAAGAGTATTTATCTCTCATTGGATGAATACAATGAACTCTGAGTTATTAGAGTCACTTCTACATTTCTTCCATTTATAAAATGCTAAAAATGACAATTTTTTCTTCTTTTTTTTCAAAACTAAAAAACAGTCTGCGAAAGCAATCTGATACGTTAAATCTATTACTGGCAGACATCTGCGGGATGGTAGAATTTTCTTTTTTTGATTGGGATAATTTTCCCAATGATCTCCTTTGTTGAGCCTGCAAATCATCACGTTACTGATTATTTAGATAACACTTCACTAATTTACTTTGAAACACCTTTGATCGCTTTTGTATGGATTGACATACTTCTTGAAATCTTCCATTTATTCTTCGACAAAGATAGGTCATTTTTCTAGCATTACATAATCAACTATGTCTTATCAACTAGGGTCCTTATTGCAATTACTTTGCTGGCTGATTGCATTTTATTTCACTAAAATTTCCCTTCACTAACGTATCGCTTCTCTCGCTATGTCCGTCCATGTAAATTTCATCGATCAGCTTACAATGTTTGATAGAACAAATGAATTTAATAATTTTGTAACACTCACAGTGATCGAAATTACTCCCTGCTTGTGGGGAGGGGATGAATTGATTTAATTTTTTTTGTGGTTTGTTTACTTAGTTCTCGTATTCTACTACTCCAATGAATTGAGACGAACTCTAATAAGTATCCTTAAGTCTTTACAGAAGATAACTTAACTTATTTTGTTCATCTTTGTATTGACATTTTTTTTCGCCGTGATTGGTTGGAGATTCATTGGAGATTTAGATGGAGCAGCTGATCCTAGTGCTCTAGAGGTAATTCAAAGGATATTTTTTGTTTTTTTATTCATCTTTTTTATTGAAATAGAGTGATTTCAGTGGGATCATAAGTTCTGCAAATATCGTTTATTCGCTAATTAGCTTTGATAATTATCCAGATTGCATGATTCCTTCTTACAGTAAATTTGAGTTTTTTTGAGATGTGATTTACATAAAAATTTCATACAAGAAAAATATTAAAATAACAGATTAGGGAGGGGGGGG